>SDBT01001941.1_pt1 | contig 37154 bp, 28 predicted proteins | sample 2277101 | NCBI WGS metagenome assembly SDBT01 (sample SAMN10404973, study PRJNA504765) | marine sediment metagenome | isolation source: marine sediment core GS10_PC15, 103 cmbsf | place: Arctic Ocean: Southern Knipovich Ridge | collected 2010 | reverse complement strand
CAGACATGGCATACGCATGTTGCCCTTGTTGGAATGCCATAGGGCTCGGCGACCGCCTATTTGGGTAACATTTCCTATGAGGCAATGACTTCCTTTCGGTAACATTTTTGATGAGTCAATGCGATGGGAAAATATAGTTGACACTGGGGAGAGTCCCTGAAGGAAATCCGCGAAGTGGCCGGCGCCCAGCTGGACTCCATGGTGGTCAAGACGTTTCTCAGCATCCAGTCGCAGCTGGATACAATCCTGGCCAAAACTTCGTAGGCACTATCTCCAATCGAGTTGTATCTTGGATTCCTGGCCGGGAAGGATCCGGACTTTCTAGGTCAGGTCCCCCTGAGGCGAGCTAGAAATTGCCGTCGCAGATACTGCCGTCGCCTTCCCACGGTTGGACGTGTCCGTCGCCGCAGCAGTAGCGCTTGTCCGGCTTTCCTTTGAGCACTCCGGCACAGTCGTTCGGACAGGTCCGGCAGTCCTCGCCGGAGTCGCAGACGCCGTCGTTGTCGCATGCGGGCGGGGCGCAGGCGGCGTCCGGCTCGCAGTCGGGGTCGTCGCAGTCGATCAGTCCGTCGCAGTCGTCGTCGACACCGTCGGAACAGGCAGCCTCGGCGGTCAGCGGAGTCCCGCAGTCTAACTGGCAGCTGCAGGAATCTTCCAGGCCGTTGCAGGCGCCGTCGCCGCAACAGGAGGCCACAGCAGGTGTATCCATGCACGCGAAACCATCGCTGGTGCAACGTGTATCGCCGCAGCTGATGGGACCGGTTCCGTCGCCATCGCCGCAGCAGTACTGCTTGGAGGCTTTTCCAATCTGCTTGCCGCGGCAATCACCGGGGCAGGAAAGGCAGTCCTCGCTGTTGCCGGCTTCGCACACGCCGTTGCCGCACTCGGCTCCGCTGCCCTGGACGCAGTCGCTGGGACAATTGACGCAGTCCTCACCGGCCTCGCACAGGCCGTCGTTGTCGCACACCTGCGGCGTGTCCTGAACCGAGGAATATACCACGCCCTCGATCACGAAACCGGAGCCGTCGGCAGCTACCACGATGTCTACGTCTCCGCCCTCGACGGTGCAGTAGTCGCCGTCGGTGTCGCTGGCGATGGTCTCGCGGCCGTAGAGCTCCGCGGCCGCCCGGTCGGAGTATTGGTAGTCGGTCAGGCAACCGCCGATCCCGTCGTCACCGCGCTCGGTCATGTACAGCCAGGTGTCCCGCATGGGAGCGCCGCCGACCACGCCCAGGATGATGTCGATGACCGTCTGGCGGGCGTGCCCATAGGTGTTGGCGTTGCCGACCGAGAGGACCGCTGCCTGAGGATCCAGAAGCGAAACAAATGTCGGGTTGTTGCTGTGATCCGAACCGTGGTGGTTCACCAACAGAATATCCATCTCCCCTACGTCCCGCGCCAGGTAGCTCTCCACGTCGTGGTACTTGATTCCATAGCCCGAGTCGGCGGTCTCCCCGGTGATGTCGCCGCCGATGAACATGTCGAAGTCGCCAATGGAAACCACCAGGCTGACGCTGTAGCCGTTCTCGTCGGGCTCGGGGGTCTCGCCCCGGTGATCCCCCAGGACCTCTGAGGGCCACACATATTCGCCGCCGCAGGAAAGGTCCGGCATGGAGCCCCAGCCGTCCGGGCAAGAGGCGGTGCGGGTATCCACGCTGGTGATCTTGGCGACGACGCCGTTCCCCAGGTCGAGTTCCCTGCCTACTATCGCGGTCTGGGGATTCAGCTTGGTCTGGCCGTCGGTTGAACCCAGGTACGTCACCCAGTTGTTGTAGGTCTGGCTGGTGGTACCTACGTTGTCCGTGTACTTCCGCAGCAGGGTCTCGCCGATGGTGTAACCGAGGTCATTGGCCAGATAGTACAGGCCGCCGTAGCCTACGTAGCCGATGTGATCGACGTGGAAGTGCGAGATCACCACGTAGTCGAGATTGCGGCAGCCGTACTTGGCCGTCAGGACGCCGTCAATGGTTTTGGCGTCCGTGGTTGAATTCCAGTAGCTCTCCCCGGCGTCCACCAGCAACAGCTTGGTGGGCGTGGCCACGATGGTGGCGTCGCCCTGGCCGATGTTGATGGAAGTTATCTCCAGGGTGGCGGGGTACTCGCAGGTAGTAAGTTGCGCCGGATGCTTGGTCATATCGGCTTCCTGGTAGTCCACGCCGCAACCGACCAGCATGAACACATGCATCGCTCCGACCAGCCCGATCATCCTGATTTTTTGTCTAATTTTCTTCATTTCTGCCTCCCAATGTAGTGGAGTCAAATCTCCAGTTTGCCGGCTATTGTGCAAGTAACGGGCCAAAGGTATGTCCCAGTACCCCGGATCTAGTTATCACTTTGTAATAACTGAAGAATATTTTTGACAGCCCGCGGTCTGTTGTAGCCTTGTGTATACAATCTCCGGGATCCGGCATACAGCCGGGCTACAATTTCAGGGTGTTTGGGAGAACCAACTCAGGACTTCTTCGGGGGCCTCGGGGATCCACTCGTGGCCGCAGGCGTCGTTGATGACTTTACGGGTCTGGCTGCCCATGTTGCGCAGCTTTTCCTCGTAGGGCTCCATGGTATAGACGGAAACCGCCAGGTCGTTCTGGCCGTGCAGGAACAGCGTGGGGGGATGATCGGCGGGCAGCGTGTCGGGGACGGTGCAGATTATGCCCGCGCAGGTGGCGTAGGAGCCCGCCATGATGGCCAGCGACTTGAACCGGCCCGGGTAGGAGATCGCCATGCGGGAGGTCATGTAGCCGCCGCTGGACAGCCCGGCGGCGTACATCCTGCCGGGATCGAGCCGGCCGAAGGTGCCGTTGTCGATGGCTTCGAAGATGGCCAGCATGAAGTCGTGGTCGGGCGCGGTCTCCCAGTTGTCGGCATACAGGGGTATGTTGGTGTCCCAGAACGTCTCGCCTCCCAGGTGGGCCTCGGGAGTCAAGACCGCGTAGCCCGCGTCGAGCAGGTTCTTCAACACCAGCACCTGGTAGTAGGCCCCGTAGAGATCGTCCGTGGTCCCCTTCCAGTTGTGCTCGGGATTGAAGACCACTCCCTGAAACATCAGCACTACCGGCCAGCCGTCCGGCGGTGGGTTTCCAAACGGCACCATCCAGTGGACGTCCCGGTTGATCAGTCCCGTGCTTCCGGTTTTTAGCGTGCTGGTGTGGTGGGGGCAGGACACCATCTCGTCCGTAGCCATGCACAGGGACCCTGGATCTTCATCCGCACCTTCGTCCGTTCCGTCGTCGTAATCGATGTCGGTTCCGACATCGATTGCGTCCGAACCGTCTTCGAAGATTTCCTCGTCGCCAGGTTCTTCTCCGGCGTCTTCTGTCAAAATTTCCTATGGAGTTCTAGTCAGGGACGTGGACGGCAACCCGGTGACCCGTAAGCTGGAGGCCGTCCGGCACGCCGAACTGAACATCCAGTTCCACGACGACCAGCTTCGCGTAGGAAACCTGGAGTACGATCCGGAGGGTTCATGAACGACACCGACAACACCGACAGCGACAGCTTCAACGCCAGCTACAAGATCCTCGAGGAGACCGCCGACTGGCTAGCCAGGCAGGAGGAACCGGACATCGACCGTCTGGTCCCCAAGGTCGAGAGGGCCATGCAGGCCTATCAGATCTGCAAGGAGCGCCTGGAGAAGGTGAAGACCGCGCTGAAGAAATACCTGCCCGAAGAAGATGCCCCCGCAGGGAACGACCGGGACGAAAAGGACGACGACGTCCCCTTCTGAAACCGTCACCACTCGTCGGGCGAGGTGGCGGCGATCTCCGCGAGCCGCAAGTCAAACCCGTCCCAGGGATCGAATCGCGGCTCGCAGTCGGCCACGAGTCGCCCGGACTCAATCCAGCCGCACGACTCAAAGAGGACCACCCGGTGATCAGGCCCCTCAAAACCGAAATAATCGAGACCTTGCATGTTCCTTCTCCCTTGCCGTCATACCGATCACGATAACAAGCGGGTATGACATCCAGTTCCAAGTTCCCAGTTCCCAGTTCCCAGTTCCAACTTGGAACTAGGAACTGGGAACTTGGAACTAAAGATTCAAAGACTATATTCTGATCTGGAACCGGATCAGGTGCTGTAGTGTGTCCCGGTCTTCTTCTTCGGGCTGGCGCTGGCGGCGCCAGATGGCGTTGTACATGAGCTGGAAGCGGTCGGACAGGTAGAACAGGGTGGCTCCGCCGGTGACGAGCTGGATCTTGTCGTCGTCTTCGCCTTCGGGGCCGTCGAGTTCTTCGTAGCGGGCCACCACCTGGAGGAAATCGGGCAGCAGGAAGGCGCCGGCGGTCACGGACCAGCCGAAGCGCTCCCAGCCGTCGTGGTCGGAGCCGTCGAGCCAGAAGGCCTCTGCCTCGAGCCAGACCGGGCCGTAGGCCAGGCGGCCGTCCACGAGCGCGCCCCGGCGGTCGCGTGTGAAATCGTCGGGCGGCGTGTAGTTCCGGTCCCACAGCCAGGCACCGCCCAGCTCGAGGCGCACCGGGCCGCCGAACAGGTCCGTGGGCGTCAGGTCGGCCCGGGCGGCCATGAGCGGGCCGTTGCCCTCGGTCTCTTCGAAGCCGTCGAAGGCGCCGAACCGCAGCCTGACCGGCAGGCCGTGGCGGGCCAGGTCCAGGTCGTAGGCGATTCCCACCCTGCGGTCGGGCGCCCAGAGATTTGCGGTCAGGGGCCGGTCGCCCAGGGGAAGAAGGGCACGGTCGCGCAGGCGGAAGCGGGAGACCGGGGCCTTCATGCGGCCCACCAGGAAGTGGCCCACGTAGAACAGGTGCGGGCTGACCGGCGAAAAGGAGAGGAAGGCGTCCCGGATCAGCTCGTCGGGATCCTCGAGGATGAGCTGCAGGAACAGGCGCAGGTCCAGGTCTGCCGCGGCCCTGGCCTCGGCCGTCAGGCGGGCGCCGCGGATGGCCAGGCCGGCGGGCAGTTCCCCCTGGCCGCGCATCCCGTCCACCTGGAGCAGGCCCCCCAGGGTCATGCCCAGGCTCTCGGTGCCCAGCCGGATGCCCGGGCCGACGGTTTTGTGGCGCGGAATCCGGGGGTCGATCTCGAAGGTATTTTCGATTTGAAGTGTTTTTTCATCGACGGGGGTCTTGGGTGGGCTCTCGTGCTCGACCGTCCTGCTACCCGCGCGCAGCGCGGCCAGGGCCGCGTGGTACATGTGGGCGTCCCTGGGGGCGTCCAGGTACACCACCCTGCTCTCGGCGAGCTGCAGGTGGCGCATGCGCGCGCCCGTATGCCAGCGCGACTCGTCACCGCGCGCCTCGTCCGGCTGTCCGTTCCTGCGCACCAGGTGGGTCTCGAGGCCGTCGAAGAAGTCGGACGCGTCGGCCGGGGTGTCCCAGTCGACGATCCACACCAGGGCGTCGGCCCCGTCGCGCCTCCGCATGTACAGCCCGACCCGGTCGCCGCCCCAGCCCGCGGCCCGGACCGTTGCCCGGCCGGCCGAGCCCTGCAGCGAAAGCAGCGCCCGGATGCCGAACTCGCCCAGGGTGTCGGAAAAGACCGGGTCGAACCCGGACCCCTCGCGATCCATGGCCCGGTGGACCGGCTCGAGATCGGGAAGCCGCGGGGGATCGTCTTCGGCCAGGTACTTCTCGGGGTGCAGGACTTCCTCCGTGGAACGGGGCGGCCGGCGATGGGCCCTTCCGACCGCGGCCCAGCCTCCCGACTTGAGCTCCATGACGAGACGCGCGCCGGACAGGTAGGGGAACTTGAAGCGTTGCTGCAGAAACGAAGGTACGCGCTCGCCCATGGACGGGGCGTGGGTCCGGACGAACTCGACGAAGTCCTCGGCGTCCGTCAGGAGCCCGCCCAGGCCCAGCTCGAACCCTGCCAGGAACGCGTCGCCCTCGACCAGGGCCGCATGGGCCAGCTCGGCGTCGCTGTTGTCGGCGGCGAACGGCGGCGGCTCGAGCCCGAAGTGCTGGTCCTGCAGGGCGTGGACCAGCTCGTGGGCCACGATCTCGCCGAAAGTCAGGTCGCGGCCGACAAGAAGGCTGATTATCTCTATTACCTCGCTCCTGACGTAGGGGCGGTCGAAGATCTGCAGCCGGCCCACCCGCGGCAGGTACGCGCCGGCCGGCTGGCCGGCCAGCATGGCCTCGGTGCCCGAGACCAGGTCCGAGGAACTTCCGAGCAGCCCCAGCATGGCCAGCACCTGGCCCTCGCGCGCGGCGCGGTCCGAGCGGCGAAGCTTGTCGGCCTCGCCCTTCGCGGCCCTGGCCAGGTCGGCGCTGCCGGCCAGACGGACCTCGACCGGTCGCAGGAAGCCGAGCCCCCGCACCTCGCTGATCCGTTTCCCGATCTCGACGATGGCCCCATGGTTCAGCTCGCCGCCACGGATCACCTTGTGGTGACAGGACGAGGCGCCGGCCAGGCACAAGCCGAGCGCCAGGACTACGCCGGTCGAGCTGCGGCGCTGGCGATGATGTGCTCGGTCCATCGGGGATTCTCCACCTGCACGACCCCGGAGCTGCGTTCGGCCACCAGCAGCTCGGAGCCGGGGATGAGCCGGTTCAGCCACTGGCCGTGCTCGGGCGGCGCCTTGCGGTCGGCCTGGCCGAAGACCAGCCTGAGCGGCACCTCGAATCCCCGCCCGGACGCCATGTGGGCCTGGAGCCGCTCCATCACCCCCTGGGGGTAGGATGCTTTCCGGGTCTGGGCCAGGATGCGCGCAAGCGTCAAGGCGCCCGGGAGCGTGGTCCAGGCCCGGGCGAGTTCGCGCAGCTCCTGGCGGGAGACCACGGCGGTATCGGCGTAGTCCAGATGATTCAGCATCGCCAGCGCGGCCCGGTCGGGTCGGGCGAAGCCGGCCCGGGCCCAGCGCGCGGCGCCGTTTCGGCCGCGCCACCACCCGGCAAGCCGGGCGGAGACCGGCACCCGGAGGGACGGGCCCAGGGCCACCAGGGCGATCAGGCGCTCCGGGCACCTGATCGCCAGGTCGAGGCCGGCAAGGCCGCACTCGGCGTGGCCGACCAGCACCACCCGGGGAAGCTCCAGCCGATCGCAGATGCATATGGCCAGGTCGGCCAGGCGCTCGGGCCGGTAGTCGGCGTCCGGCAGCAGGTGCCGGCCGGTCGGGTCGATCAGCTCGGGCAGGATCAGCCGGAAGCTCTCCGCGAGCGGGTCTACCAGGCTGCGGAAGGTGTAGGCCGAGGTCCACAGGCCGTGCAGCAGCAGGATCGGCGTGCCCGTGCCCGCCTGGCGGCAGGTCAGCTCGAATCCGTTCGCGAGCTCGAGCCTCCGGGCCGGCAGCAGGTGAAAGGAGTGCCGCTCCGAGGGAAGCTCCGGGATGTCGGATGGTCTCAGGCGCAACGGGCCGCTCCGTGAATCCCCCTGACCGATCAAATACACCCGGGCCGGTACGAATGCAAGCGGGCGATTTGCATTTGCATTTCATATAGCGATTCTGGTAGAAATCATCTCATGATCTGAAGGAGGCGAACATGCGGCAAATACGAGACGGAATCCTGGCCCTCGGCGCTGTCCTGCTCCTGGTGGCGGCCTCCGGGTGCGACGAGTACACCTTCACCGGGATGGAGACCCAGGTGGACACCTTCACCCAGGACGGCGACGACGTGAGCGATTTCTTCACCCAGGACGGCGTCTCCCAGGTGGACATCTTCGAGCAGAGCGGCTTCCACCAGGTGGACGCCTTCAGCCAGAAGGCGTCCGCCGAGGTGGACATCCTGTGGGTGGTGGACAACTCTGAGTCGATGGAGGAGGAGCAGTCCAACCTGGCCGGTAACTTCGACTCGTTCATATCGTTCATCGACACCAGCCGGATCAACTACCACATCGGGGTGGTCTCGACCGACATGGATGACCCGGCCCACAGCGGCAGGCTCCAGGGGGCACCAAAGGTGATCGACAACGATACGCCGAATCCACAAGCCGCTTTCGCGGCCAACGTCCAGGTGGGCATCTCCGGTGGCGGCAACGAGATGGGCCTGTTTGCGGCCCACGAGGCCCTGAGCGAGCCGTTGATCAGCGACCCGGCATCCAACGCCGGGTTCCTGCGCCCCACGGCCTCGCTGGCCATCATCTTCGTCAGCGACGAGGATGACAAATCGTTTGGCGACGTCGAGTACTTCATCCGCTTCTTCGGCACGCTCAAGGGCATCGGCAACGAGCGCAAGGTGATCATCTCGGCCATCGTGGGTCCGGTGCCGGACGGCTGTTCGGGCGCAGACGGGATGGCCAGGTCCGGCGACCGCTACCACGAGCTGGTCCAGGCCCTGGGCGAGACCACCGCCTCGATCTGCTCCAACGCCTTCGCCGACGACCTGCAGCAGCTCGGCCTGACCGTGGCCAGCCTGTCGCGCAAGTTCGAGCTGTCACGCGATCCCGACCCGGACACCGTCGTGGTGCGGGTCGACGCCCACGACGGCAACGGCTTCGTGGAGATCCCCGAGGATCCGAACACCGGCTGGCGCCTGCAGCTCGACGAGAAGGCCATCTACTTCGACGGCGAGTACGTGCCCCCGCCCGAGGCCGACATCGAGGTGGAGTACGGCAACGTGGAGACGGTCTTCCGCCTGACCGGCCGCGGCGATCCGACCACCCTGCAGGTCCGGGTGGACGAGGACGGGGACGGCCCGGCCGAGTTCGTGGATATGGTAGAGGGCACGGACTGGCTCTACGACGCCCAGAGCAACAGCATCCGGTTCGCCTTTGCCTACGTCCCGCCGCTGGGCGGCGTGATCGAGGTTTCCTACTCGGACCTGAGGCGCTCGTTCACCCTGTCTCAGGAGGTCGAGAACCCCGAGTCTCTGACGGTGGAGATCGACCTGCACGACGGCAACGGCTTCAGGATCATCCTCCGGGACGACGCCAACGGCTGGATGTTCCACGCGGATTCGAACAGCATCCTGTTCCAGGGCCAGTACATACCGCCGCTGGGCTCGGAGCTGAGGGTGACCTTCTCGAACCTCCGCTGGCTGTTCCCCCTGTCCCAGACGCCCCTGGTTGGCTCCCTGGTAGTCAAGCTGGACCCGGACGGCGAGGGGCCCGTGGAGGAGTCGGTCGTGCCGGAGTTCGACGACTCCACCAGCTCCCCGGGCTGGCTGTACTACGGCCCGGGAGAGGCAGCCCCGTACACCAACACCATCAGCTTCGAGAAGACGAACTGGCCGCCGCTGGGCAGCGTGCTGACCGTGAGCTATCAGCCCGGTGCCAGCTCGTGACAAGAGGAGCGACGCCATGAAGACGATACTCAGGTTCACCTGGATCCTGGCGGCCGCCCTGGCCTGCTGCTCTCCGACCGAGAAACCCGGGGACTGCAACAGCAACGCGGACTGCGACCCGGGGTTTTATTGCTCTCCCGACCACATCTGCCTGTGCGAGACCGACAACAGCTGTCCCGAGGACGAGTTCTGCAACGCCAACGGGTACTGCCAGCCATACCTGGGCTGCCGGGTGGACGCCGACTGCGGGGAAGCGGGCGACTGGCGCTGCGAGATCACCGCCTCGGGCGAAGGCCGGTGCCTGTGCCAGACCGACGCGGCCTGCGAAGACGGCGAGTTCTGCAACACCTCGGGCGCCTGCCAGCCCAAGGCCGGCTGCATCCTGGACTCCGACTGCGGTCCGGCCGAGGCCTGGCGCTGCCGGATCAACCCGGAGACAAGCATCGGCGAGTGCTTCTGCCAGACCGACGCTGCCTGCGACGAGGCCGAGTTCTGCAACGTCCACGGCTACTGCCAGCCGAACGCCGGCTGCGAAACCAACGAAGACTGCCAGGCCGGCCGCTTCTGCAACGTCGCCACGCACGAGTGCCTGTGCCACTACGAGGCCCAGACCGGCTGCGACCCCGGCGAGGTCTGCAACGCCAGCGGCTACTGCCAGCCGCGCCCCGGCTGCTACGACAACGACGACTGCGAAGACCTGCCAGACACCTACTGCGACTGCACCACCCGCACCTGCGCGCCCAACGGCTCCTGCGAATCGGACCTGCAATGCCCCCTGGGCACGATCTGCCGCCAGAACCAGTGCGTCGAGGGCTGCAACGACGGCTCCGACTGTCCGCTCGACAAATTATGCAGCAATTTCGAGTGCGTACCCGGTTGCCAGGCCGACGAGTTCTGCGACCTGATGGAGTACTGCGTAGGCGGCACCTGCAACAGCGACTATTCCGCGAACAAACCCTACTGTAAATCGTGCAATCCTGCTCTCGGGGACTGTGGAAACGCCGCCAACCACTGCATCATCTACAACAACGGACCAGACGACTTCTGCGCAGAGAATGAGAGCTGCAATTACTGCGGCATCGATTGCACAGCTGATAGCCGTTGTCCCAACGGGTTCGAATGCGGCGATCTGATCATCATCTCCGGCCAGTGCAGCGCAGAGGTGGGCGACGAATGTCCCGAGCCAACCAGTTGTCCCGGAGGCCTTCCGTGCGTGAAGGGCCCAGAGCAACTTTGCGGCTATTGCCCGTGCCACGACACCCTGAACCCTTGTGAAGAGTGCTTTCTGGGTTTCATGTGCATGTACTCCATGAATCCGTGCAGCAGCAATGCCGACTGCCTGCAATGCACTGAGTTCGATGGTGAAAACTATGGTTACTGCCTGTTCGGTCGAGTGTGCGGGCTGAACGAGGGTCTCCACTGTCCTTGACCCGGGAGCGCGCCCATGGCCGACGACGAGAAATCCATCCAGCAGGGCCTGGCTGACTGGAACGAAAAGACTGTTCAGAAGCTGCTGGCCAAGCGGCCCGAGCGGCGCGAGACTTTCGAGACCAGCTCGGGCATCGAGGCGAAGAGGCTGTATACCCCGCTGGACGTCGCGGGCCGGGACTACTGCCGTGAGCTGGGTTTTCCGGGGCAGTACCCGTACACCCGCGGCGTGCAGCCCACAATGTTCCGCGGCCGGTTCTGGACCATGCGCCAGTACGCCGGCTTCGGCACCGCGGCCGAGACCAACGAGCGTTTCCGCTTCCTGCTGGACCAGGGCCAGACCGGCCTGTCGGTGGCCTTTGACCTGCCCACCCAGATGGGATACGACCCGGACCACCCCATGGCCAGCGGCGAGGTCGGCAAGGTCGGGGTGTCGATCGCCTCGATCGAGGACATGCGCCGGCTGTTCGAGCAGATCCCGCTGGACAAGGTCTCCACCTCGATGACCATCAACTCCACCGCGGTCGTCATCCTGGCCATGTACGTGGCCGTGGCCGAGGAGCAGGGAATCGACGCGGGCGGCCTGCGGGGCACCGTCCAGAACGACCTACTCAAGGAGTACATCGCCAGGGGCACCTACATCTTCCCGCCCCGGCCTTCCTTGCGCATCACCACCGACCTGTTCGCCCACTGCCGCGAGCACCTGCCCAGGTTCAACACCATCTCCATCTCCGGCTATCACATCCGCGAGGCCGGCTCGACCGCGGCCCAGGAGATCGCCTTCACCCTGGCTGACGGGATCGCCTACGTCCAGGCCGCCATGGACACCGGGATGGAGGTGGACGAGTTCGCCGGCAGGCTGTCGTTCTTCTTCTCCTGCCACAACCTGTTCTTCGAAGAGATAGCCAAGTTCCGCGCCGCCCGGCGGCTGTGGGCCCGGATCATGAAGGAGCGCTTCGGCGCCCGGAACCCGCGCTCCTGCGCGCTGCGCTTCCACACCCAGACCGCGGGCGTGACCCTGATGGCCCAGCAGCCGGACAACAACGTGGTCCGGGTGGCCATGCAGGCCCTGGCCGCGGTGCTGGGCGGGACCAACAGCCTGCACACCAACTCACGCGACGAGGCCCTGGCGCTGCCGTCCGAGCCGTCGGTCCAGATCGCGCTGCGCACCCAGCAGATCATCGCCCACGAGACCGGGGTGGCCGACACGGTCGACCCGCTGGGCGGCTGCTGGGCGATCGAATCGCTGACCGACGAGCTCGAGGCCGCGGCGCAAAAGCTGATCGACAGGATCGACGAGCTGGGCGGGGCGGTAAAGGCCATCGAGGAGGGTTTCCAGCAGCGGGCCATCGCGGACGCGGCCTACGAGTACCAGAAGGACATCGAGAGCGGGAAGCAGGTCGTCGTCGGGCTGAATGAATTCACCGTGGAGGAGACCATCAAGCACGACAACCTGCTGCGGGTCTCGCCCGAGGTGGAGCGGTCCGCCTGCGAGCAGATCCGGGCCCTGCGCTCGAAGCGCGACCAGGGCCGGGCCGAGGCCGCGATCGAAGCCGTCTCGGCCGCGGCCCGCTCGGATGCAAACCTGTTCCCACCCGTCCTGGCTGCGGTCAAGGCCGGCTGCACCACCGGAGAAGTCGCCGATTGCCTGCGAGACGTTTTCGGGCTTTACCAGGAAGGCCAGTAGGAGAGAGCGATGAGACTGGATCACATCGGCATCGCGGTCGAGGACCTTGACGAGGCCCGCAAGCTGTACGGCGAGGTGCTGGGCTTTGCGCTGGGCAAGATCGAAGAACTGCCCGATCGCAAGCTGAAGCTCTGCTTCGTCGACGTGGGCGGGGCCAAGGTAGAGCTGCTCTGGCCCACCGAGCCCGACTCGGCCGTGGGCAAGTTCCTCGAAAAGCGCGGCCCGGGCGTCCACCACCTGTGCTACCGGGTGGACGACGTCCAGGCCAAGCTCGACGCCCTCAAGGCAGCCGGCGCGAAGCTGCTGGACGACAAACCCCGCCCCGGCGCCCACAACACCCTGGTCGCCTTCATCCACCCCAGGAGCGCCGGCGGCGTCCTGACCGAGCTCTGCCAGGACGCCTGAGGCCCGGGGAGCGGGGATTTTCGGACCGGGACAACGCCCAGACGTCATAGGCGACGCACTCGACGAATTGGCCGGAACCTGGACGGAGAAAGATGAGCGGGATTTCCTCGAGGCGATCAAGCCCTTCGAGACCATTGACGGGGATCTGTGGCGATGAAGATCCTGGGTCTCGCCTGGACAAAACCAGCATCTTGACTCTGATTTGTTGACATGCGGGGTGCGTAACCGATCGGGGGGCCCTACTTTTTATTCCGCTCCCACAAGCCCCGAAGGGGCGTCATATGAAAGCCCAGGGCATCGCCCTGGGTTGAAGAGCACGAAAGAATCAAAGCCCTGTAAGGGCGAAATATCCAGTCGCCGCTTGCGTTTATTTCGCCCTTACAGGGCTTCCACGCACCCTTCTCCCGTTTCCAGGGGCTTCGCCCCTGGCTTTCATATTTCGCCCCGTTGGGGCTTGCCATTCAGGACCCCCTTTTCCGTTGAACGACCTGACATACCGTACTTTGTAATGTATGGTTTTTTATGAAACCGTACATTGGAGAGAATGGTTTAATTGGGAGCGATGAGCGGGGGTTAGAGGGACGTTTCCCCTGTGTCCAGCGCCGTGAGCGCGTCGACGAGGTGTGTGCGCAGCGCCTCCAGATCGGCGCGCGCCAGGGGGTGCAGGCGGTGGACCAGCTCGGCGTGATCCCGTAGTCGTTCGAGATCCAGGGCCACAGCGTAGGCGTGCCGGAAGAAGTGGCGGAACCGGCGGAGCTCCTCCCAGTCCGTTAGGGTCGGAGCAGACAGGATAGCGGGGCGGACGTCCGGCAGGTCCCGTGCCGCCTCGCGGAGCAACGCCCTGTGCCAGTCCGGTCCATCGGGCAGGGCGCCGTCGAGGAAAAGAACGGCGCGCTCGATCGCAGACTCGAAGGCCGTGTAGTAGTGGTGCAACGCCACCGCGAGCATGGCCGCGGTCGAGGGGGTCGCCTCCTGTTGGGACGCCTCCCGGATCTCGTCCGCCCGCGCGTCGAAGGCGGTGAGAGCCACGTCGAGGTCCCGCAGCACTCGCCTTATCCGGGCTTCGGCCTCCTTACTGGTCGACAAACAGCACCTCCCCTTCTCGCTCGATCCGCCTCCGGAGCTCCGGTGCCGCCTCCTCCAGGCGAACCAGATCGATGCGGAAATCGGCGAATTCATCGAGGATGGCGCCGATCGCCGCGCTCCCGCCGGCCGCCAGCCCCTCGACGGCGAGATCGATGTCGCTCCTGCGATGGACGAGGCCCCCCTCCCCGGCCAGCGATCCGAACAGGATGACGCGCAGAACCCCCGGCTGCAGACCGATGCGCTCGGCTAGGCGCCTCGCGGCGTCGCGGGCGCGCTCGCGTCGCCCGTCCGGCTCGCGCCGGTCCCGTAACACGCGGCGCAGCGTGTTGGCGGCGATCAGCCGGCCCCAAAGAGGATTTTCGTTCCGGACACCCATCGTCATTCATCCTATCCATGGGGTTACCGGAGGTCAAACTGAGCTTGTCAACCGAGAATAGGCCCGAGACGCAGGCCTGCCCTTATCCCGCCGTCCCCGATTCAGTCTCCTTTTCCTTGCGCTTCACCACCAGGCGCGCGGCGAGCACGCCCAGCTCGAACAGGATGTACATGGGCAGGGCCATGATGGTCTGGTTGGCCGGGTCCGGGGTGGGGGTCAGGACGGCGGCGATGATGAAGCAGGCCAGCAGGACGTACTTGCGCTGGCGGGCCAGGGTCTTGGGGTGGACCAGCCCGAGCGAGGCCACCAGGAACACCATGACCGGGGTCTCGAAGACCACCCCGAAGGCCAGTATGAACATGGCCGCGTTGGACAGGTAGCGGTTGAGCGACAGCACCATGCGCGTCTGCTCGGTCATCAGGCCCAGCGAGTAGGCGGCCGCCCTGGGCAGAACCACGAAATAGCAGAACGCGGCCCCGCCGAGGAAGAAGACGGTGGACACGAGGATGAAGGGCAGCGCCATGCGGCGCTCCTTGGGAGTCAGCCCCGGGGAGACGAACCACCAGACCTGCCAGAAGATTGCGGGGCAGGCCAGCAGGATGCCGCCGATCAGGCCCAGCTTGAGCATGTAGAAGATGGGCTCGAACACCCCCAGGTAGACCGGCTCGGAGCCCGGGGGCAGAAGGTCCTGGATCGGCAGCATCAGCGCCCAATGGATGTAGTCCCAGAAGTAGACCGCGATGCCGAAGCCTATGATGACGGCGATGCAGGAAACCATCAGGGCCCGCCGCAACTCGGCCAGATGGCCCCTGAATGTCAGCTTCTTGTCTTCCATAGCTACGAGTGGGGGTCAGAGCTTCAGCCGCTCGAGTTGGTCGCCCAGGGTGTCCGCCTGGCCGGCCACCAGGTCGACGCTCTGCTTCATGTCGGTCATGGACTGGCTGTGGCGCTCGGCGATCTCCTTGATCCGCTCGACGGCCCGCAGCACCTGCTCGGCCCCGCGGGTCTGCTCCTGCTGGGCGCGGTTGAGGTGGTTGACCATCTCGGAGATGTTTTCGATGGCACGGGTGATCTGCTTCGAGCCCCGGGCCTGCTCCTGGCTCGATCCGTGCACGTGCTGGGTGATGACCCGCATGCGCTCGGCCGATCTCATGATCTGCTCGGAGCCCTTGGCCTGCTGGGCGGTGGACGCGGCGATCTGCTGGGATGTCTCGGCGATTCGCTGGATCGAGCTGGTGATCTCTTTCGACCCGCGCGCCTGCTCGACGGTCGCCCTGGCGATCTCGCGCACCATCTGGGTGGACTTGGTGGAACCCTCCACGATCTTGCGCAGCGCCGCCTCGGCCTCGTTGGAGAGATCGACGCCCTCCTTGACGTTGTCCAGGCCGCGCTGCATGGCCTCGATCACGTTCTTGGTCTCTGACTGGACCGCCTGGATCAGGCTGTCGATCTCGGAGGTGGAGACCGCGGTGCGCTCGGCCAGGTCCTTGATCTCGTCGGCGACCACCGCGAAGCCCTTGCCGTGCTCTCCGGCCTGGGCGGCGATGATGGCTGCGTTGAGCGCCAGGAGGTTGGTCTGCTCGGCAACGTCGTCTATGACGGTCAGCACCTGGCTGATGGCCTGGATCTTCTTGCCCAGGCTGCCCATGACGTCGAAGGCCTCCTGGGTGGACTGGTTGATGAGCGAGATGCCCTGCATGGTCGACTTGACCGACTCGGCGCCGCGCTCGGCGTCCCCCCGGACCTCCTCGCTCAGCTCGGCCGTCCGGTTGGCGTTGGCATCCACCTGTCCGATGCTCACGTCCATCTCGCGCATGGAGGTCGCGGTCTGGTCCGCTCCGGCGGACAGGTCCTCGACGTTGCTGGCCACCTCCCTGATGGTCTGGGTCATCTGGCCGATGCTGCTGGTGGTCTCCTCGACGCTGGTGGCCAGGGCGTGGATGTTGTCGGCCATCTCGTCGTTGGTGGCTGCCATCTCGAGGATCGAACTGGAGCTTTCCTCGGCGCTGGAAGCCAGGATCTCCACGTTCTCTGCGATCCCCTTGAGAGAGATGATCATCTGCGTCATGGACGAGGATGTCTCGTCCACCGAGGCGACCTGGCGCTCGGCGCCCAGGAGCACCTCCTCGGTGCTTTCGGTGATCCGCTCGACCACCACGCCCAGGCTGTCGGACACGCTCGAGACGGCCGACATGATTTCGTTCAGATTGGAGCTGATCTTGTTGAGCGCCCCGGCCAGTTGGCCGATCTCGTCCCGGGTCTCGTCGACGACCGTCTCGGTCAAGTCACCGGCGGAGATCCGCCCGGCCGCGTCCATGATGTTGAGCAGGCGCCGGTTGATGCGGTTGTACAGAAACGTGATCACGACCCCGAATCCCGACACGCCGCCGAAGAGTGCAATGATCAGGATCAACAGCGAGGTGTTCCTCTGGGCGTCCAGCTCCTCGGTGCTCAGACCCATGCAGATGTAGCCGAGGACGTCTTCCTTGCCGATCCGCTCCTCCGACGACCGGGAATCGGCGTTCCCGGGCCCGGCCGCCTTCTCCTCCTCCTCGTCCAGCTCTCCGGGCATTATCAGATCACCTTCTCCCTCGCCCTCGTCGCCGGAGGAATCCATGTCCGGCAGGTCGGCGGACTCGTCGCCGCCGGAGGAATCGAACATGGTCGTCAGGCCGGGATTCACCGGTTCGGTGAAGACCATGATGTTGTCGATTTCCTCGGGGGGCGTGTCCACGGACAGCGAGTGGTTCCTCAGCAACTGTTCGGGAGGTTGCTTGCTACGCTGCCAGTGCGTCAGGATCTTGTAGGGCGTACCCCGGACGCCGGTCTCGCCCTTGGACGTCCGGCTGAGCACCACGATGTACTCGATGTCCCGGTAGTCCTCCTGTTCCATCAGGTCCCTGATCTGCTTGAGTTGCTCCTTCTTCTGCTCGTAGAACACGTGGACCCTGCTGGACGAGGCGATCGTCTTCGACAGCACCTGCCCCCGGGCCACGAACGAATCCTCGAGCTGCTTGCTCACGCTCACATTGAGGAAAGTGAAGACCACGATCATGATGCCGAACAGGGCGGCGACCATGGTCGCGATGAGCTTTCTTTTCAAGGTCCAGCGTGACATCGAAAACGAGTGTTCGTCCATGACACCCTCGCGGTGAATCACTTGCCAACCGTCTTGACGTCCGGGCGTTTGAGCACCCCGGCCGGCACCTTGACGCCGACCTTGGATGCCGAGGTCAGGTTGATCGTCAGGGTTCCGTCCGGCGCCTGGATCGGAATGTCAGAGGGGCGGGTCCCCGACAGAATGGACTTCGCGATCCGGGCGGCCTGCACGCCCTGGCTTTGATAGCTGGCCGAATAGGAACACAGGGCGCCCTTTTTCACGAACTGGTCGGAAAACACCATCAGGGGGATCTTCTTTTCGGCTTGAACCTGCAGCGACAGGAGGAAGAACTCCTGGGTGACCACCTTGCCGTCGCGCAGCAGCCATAGACCGTCGATCGTTCCGAGCATCCCCTTGAGCGCCTCGATCACCTCCTTCTTGTCGGTGATCGACCGTTCCACCAGTTGCAGGCCCATGCCCTTGGCCGCGCTCTTGGCGGACGCGACAAAGGACCCCGACAGCTTGGGGTGGTAGATCACGCCCACCTTCTTCAGCCCGGGAACGACCTCCTTGAACGCCTTGAGCTGTTGCCCGGGAGTAGTTTGCATGGCCACGCCGGTTGTGTTGTCCGCCTTGAGCCGCTGCTGGATGGTGAGGGAGACCATGCAGAAGACGATCGGTACGTCTGGGAACTTCGCGCGCAAGATCTTGGCCGCCTTGAGGCCGATCGCCACTATTACCTTGGGCTTGACCGCGTCGACCGCCTCGGCCAGCCGGCCCGGATCGACGAGATCGCCCTGCATGACCAGTGTGTCGAACGGCTTGCCAAAGGCGTCCCTGAATCCGGAGATGGCCTTGTTGTAGAGCCTTGCGGCCTTGCTGGACGCCTTGGATCGCACGACCACCACGTCCGCCGCACTGGCCGTTACTCCGACCAGCAGGCAGGCCAAGGCCGCCAAAGCGCAAATCGCGCTTGTCCACGGGCGAGTGAACACTTCCCGCAACTCCTCGTACAGCGGCCACGTAGATGATCGAGCCGCCAAAAAAATCTCAGAAAAATGCTACGTTAGCACGAAACACGAGTCAAGGAAATATCTTGACTTCGTAGTTCCAAGTTCCTAGTTCCTAGTTCCAAGTTCTTTTTAACTAGGAACTTGGAACTAGGAACTAGGAACTTGACGATAAATAATTATTTACGCTAAAAAGGCAAAATGAACCGTACCGGAATAGTAACCGATCAACTCTACATACGCCACGATCCGGGCTCGTACCACCCGGAGTCGCCCCACCGGTTGCGGGCCATTTACGGCCGGCTGGAATCCACCGGCCTGGGAGAGCGGCTCGAGGCGGTCGAGCCGCGTCCGGCCACGTCCGAAGAGATCTGCCGGGTCCACTCGCCGGACTACTACAGGCTGGTGGCGTCGACCGAGGGTCGCTCGGTGGCCCTGGATCCGGACACCCACACCTCTCCGGACTCGTTCCGTGCGGCCGAACTGGCCGCCGGCGGCGCCCTGGCGCTGGTTCAGCGCGTGCTGGCCGGCGAGTTGGACAACGGGTTCGCCCTGGTGCGCCCGCCCGGGCACCACGCCGAGCGGGCCCAGGCCAAGGGGTTCTGCCTGTTCAACAATGTGGCCATCTGCGCCGAGCACGCTCTTTGTACAGGCGGGCTCGACCGCGTGATGGTGGTCGACTGGGACCTGCACCACGGCAACGGCACCATGCACAGCTTCTTCGACCGCTCCGACGTGCTGTACTTCAGCACTCACCGGTATCCCTACTATCCCGGCACCGGGGCGCTTCAGGACGTGGGCACGCGCGACGGGGAGGGATACACGGTCAGCGTGCCCCTGCCCGTCGGCATGGGAGACCTAGAGTACGCGGCCATTTTCCGCGACCTGCTGATGCCGGTGGCCGCGAAGTACCGGCCCGACCTGATCCTGGTCAGCGCCGGCTTCGACACCCTGGGTTCCGATCCCCTGGGCGGGATGCGCATGAGCCCGGCCGGGTACGGAACCCTGATCGGCCAGCTGATGGAGATGGCCGCCGGCCCGGCCGGCGGGCGGGTGGTCCTGCTGCTAGAGGGCGGCTACGACGTGGATCGGCAGGCCGAGGCGGTCGAGCAGGTTCTGCGCGTGATGCTCGGCGATCTGGATCCCCCCCCTCCCGGAGAGGGCCAGGGCCGGGCCGACTCGATCATCTCGCATGTTAAAAAAATACATATTATCTAGAATCCGCCCTCGCCGTCATCGCCGGACGAGCCCAGCGGTCCGCGGACCTGGGCGATCAGCTTCTTGCACTTGGCGTAGTAGATGTTGCTCTTCTTGACCATACCCATCACGGTCTGGCAGTGGCTGACCGCTTTCTCCGGTGACGAGCCCTTGATCACGTAGGCCGTCTCGAAGAGCTTCTTGGACTCGATCTCGAGGATTTTCAGGCGCTTGCCGGCCTGTGTGAGGCCGGGGTTGTACCTCAGGGCGCTGGTGAAGCTCTTGTAGGCCAGTGGGAATTTCTTGCGGGTGTGGGCGTCGACGCCCTGGAGGAAGTACGCCTTGGCCAGCTTTTTCTTCAGGTTGGCGATCAAGTTGCCCTTGCCGCCGCTGAGCTTCTTGTCCAGCTCGACCGCCTTGGTAAGGAACTTGATGGCCTGGGCGGACTGCCCGGGGTTTCTCGACAGTTCCTTGCCACGCTTGTAGAACGACTGGAAGCGCCGCAGGGTCTTGACCCCGTCCGCGTTCACACCGGCCGAGCTGGACTGGGACAGGGCCAGGTCGACCTGCTCGTTGCGGTAGAGATCCAGGGCCTTGCCCACCAACAGGTATTTGGGCTTGGGCGGCGGTTTGACCTTTCTTTTTCTTTTCCTCTTTTTCTTCCTCTTGTGGCCCGTGACCACGGCCACCTTGGACTTTTCCTTCTCGGCCGCGCGCTTGATCTCGGCCGCGACCTCGTTGTCCGGGAAGGCGCGCAGCACGTCGTCGGCCACTGCGATGGCGTCGTCCCAGCGGTTGTCCATCATGGCCGAACGGGCCTGCTCCAGCTTGTGGGTGAGGCGGGTCTCGTCGATGACCTTCTTCAGATACTCCGCCGCCTTGATCTTCGTGCTGTCGGGCGGCATCCCGGCCAGGGCGGCCACTGCGCCCTCGAAGTCGTTCTTGTCGACCAGGCTCCGGGCCTTTTCGACGGCGGCCGCTGCTGCGGCCTCCTTTTCGATGCTGGCCTTGTACTGCTTGACGATCGGAGCCTCGGGCACCACCTCGGCCACCTCGCGGATCATGGGGAGCGCCTCGATCCACTTCTCCTGCTTGGCCAGCTCCTTGATCCGCTCGAACTTCCGCTCCGCCTCGGCGATCGCCTGGTCGCGCCTCTGGGCCTCGAGCTGCGCCTGTGTCGGGCCCTGGGGCGCAGGCGGGGTCATCAGCTTCTTGGCGATCCCCGCGCCCGCCAGGAGAACCACCACGATGCCCGCGATCAGCAGCAGCTTCTTCCTCTTTCTGCTGGCCGCCGACATGGTGCCGGCGCCGGTCACGCTGGTGCCCTCCGGCCCGGCTTCCGAGGCCGGGAACATCCGGGTGGAGTCCAGGCGCGGGGCCTGATCCGCCTCTGAGCCGGGCGCGGTGAAGGTGACTATCGCGTCGCCGAGCTGGAACACGTCGCCGTCGTAGAGCAGCTCGTCGTGGATCCGTTCTTCGTTGAGGAAGGTTCCGTTGCCGGAGTTCTGATCGACCAGGTACCAGCCGTCCTGGCGTTGCTCGATCACGGCGTGATGTCTCGAGACCAGGGTGTCGGGGAGTACCACTTCGCAGTCCGGCGCTCTCCCCAGCACGAAGCGGTCGCTGACCACCTCCACGTCCGAGGTGCTGCCGTCGGCGGTCTCGACGGTCAGAACCGGGTACTCCTCCTCGGGGCCCTGGGACACCTGCAGGATCTCGGTCTTATCCACCGGGGGCGCATCTTCGGCTAGCTCGTCCTCGATGGGCAGCTCGCCCACGAAGGTCTCGCCGGTGTCGACCGTCGCCCCGGCGTTGCTGTCGTCGTCGAACACCAGGGCCTCCTCCTCTCCCCGGTCGTCCTCGTATTCTTCCTCGGACACCTCCTCGTATTCGCCCTCGGACACCTCCTCGTATTCTTCCTCGTAGTGGTTCCCTTCCGGGACGTCCTGCAGGCCACGGCGGGACATTTCCTGGTGAATGGGACCCCCGGCGGCTTCATCAGCGTCCTCGACGGCCTCCAGTTCCTCCTCGGTGGTGGGACCGTCCAGCGGCTCGTCCGGAAGCCGGGGAGGGCGCCTTCGCGATCTTCGCTCTTTAACCATCAGTTCCCAGTTCCATAAATCTAGTTCCAAGTTCCAAGTTCCAAGTTCCTAGTTCCCGGTTCCAACTAGGAACTGGGAACTTGGAACTTGGAACTAAGAAAAACAAGCATATCATCATCAATATAACCGATCCACTTTGAACAGCTGATCCGGCAGGGCCATGTCGGTTTCCGGGACGAACTCCGTCGGCCGATCCTTGTACCTGAATGCCTCCATGACCGAGTTCGGGGTGCCCGGCCGGGCCCGCAGCCCCGAGAACGGGTCGATGCGCACGAAGGCTATCCCCTCCGGGACGTCGAAATCCGCCTGGGGCCTGTCCGCCAGGGCGGCCTGCATGAACGATATCCAGATGGGCAACGCGGCCCGCGAGCCGTTCTCTCCCCGGCCCAGCGGTTCCTTGGGCTCGTCGTTGCCCACCCACACTCCGGTGACCACGTCGTGCGTGAAGCCCACGAACCAGGCGTCGGCCGAGTCGTTGGTCGTGCCCGTCTTGCCGGCCGCCGGCTTTCCCAGCCGCTTGGCCCGGGCCGCGGTGCCGCGCGACGCCACCCCCTTGAGCAGGTGGACGAGGATGAAGTTGGACTGCGGGGAGATCAAGCGCTCGCGGGGGGTGACGAGCCGGTCGTAGGCCCGGTCGAACTTGTCGTCCCAGGGCTGCCACGGGTCGAGGTGCGAGGTGTTGTCGATCAGCACTCGACCGAAGCGGTCGGTGACCTTGGCGATGAAGTTCATCCTGGTCCGCCGGCCGCCCATGTTGAAGACCGAGTAGACGCGCGCCAGGTCCCAGGGCTTGACGCACGAGGAGCCCAGCGCCAGGCCCAGCTCCTCTCGAAGCGGCGAGGTGATGCCCAGCTCGTGAGCCCAGGCGATGGCCTCCTCGATCCCCACCGAGTCGAGCACCTTGATGGAGGGGACGTTCATCGAGTTGACCAGGGCGGTGTGCACGGTCACCTTGCCCTTGAAGTCCGAGTCGTAGTTCTCCGGCTTCCAGCGGTTCTGGTTCTCGGGATCGTCGTACACGATGGCGCTGTCGATGATCACCGTGGCCGGGTTGTACTCCTTCTCCTCGATGGCCAGCGAGTAGTGGATCGGCTTGAACGCGCTGCCCGGCTGGCGGCAGGCTTGCAGCACCCTGTTGAACTCGCTGTCGTCGAAGTTGTACCCGCCGATGATGGCCTTGACATATCCCAGGCGCGGCTCGAGCGACACCAGGGATCCCTGGACGGCGGGGATCTGGTCCAGCTTGACCACCGGCGTGGGGTCCCCTTCCGCGGGGAGCAGGCTCCGCAGGCTCGGATGCTCGTCGACCATCAGGGCGTCCGGTTCGACCCGCTGGACCAGGATCACGTCCCCTGCCTCGAGCACCTGGCGCACGTCGGCCACCCGTGCGGAGGCGGAACGGAAGTGGATCGTGGGATCGGGTTTGTGCGCCCAGCGCATGCCCATCACCGGCAGGAGCGCCCGGTTGTGGCCGATGGCCACCCGGGCCAGTTTCTCCTGAACCTCCTCGACCACGGCCAGCACCGGCTCGTCCGCCGGTATCTCGCCGTCCGGGAGGCGCTGTTGCACGGCGGCCAGGAACTCCGCGATCCTGGCCTCGTCCTTGAAGTCTTTTTTGGAGAGCAGCGGTCCGCGATAGCCCTGGCGGTGATCGAGCTGATTCAGGCCCCGGTTGGTGACTTCCTGGGCTGCGCGCTGCCAGTCCAGATCCACCGTGGTCTGGACCGTCAGGCCGGCCTCGTACACCCCCTCGGTGCCGAAGCGCTGCTGGAGCCGGCGCCGGACCTCCTCGGTGAAGTACGGCGCGCGCCTCCGGAAGATGTCCGGGATCGGGTGGGCCTCGATTGGCGTTCTGTTGGCCCGGTCAACCGTTGCCTGATCGGCGAAGCCCACCTCCTGCATGCGGGTCAGCACGTAGGAGCGCCGCTCCAAGGCGACCTCGGGCCGCTCGACCGGGTCGTATTCGGACGGCGCCTGGGGCAGGCCAGCCAAGGTGGCCATCTGGTCCAGGTCCAACTCCCAGACATTCCTGTGGAAGTAGTTCCGGGCCGCGGCCTGGACCCCGTAGGACCCGTGGCCGAGGTAGATCTGGTTCAGGTACAGGTAGAGGATCTCCTCCTTGCTGAACTCATCCTCCAGCCGGTGTGCGAGCACCGCTTCCTTGAACTTTCGGGTGAAGGTCTTCTCGCGGCCGATGAAGCTCTTGGCCACCTGCTGGGTGATGGTCGAGCCGCCCTGGACGATGCGCCAGGCCTTGATGTTCTTCACGGCCGCGCGCAGGATCCCCATGGGGTCGATGCCCCCGTGGTTGAAGAAGTTGTCGTCCTCCGAGGAGATGAACGCCTCGACCAGCGCGCGCGGGATCATCTCGGCGGAAACCACGTCGCGCCGCTCGATGGCGAACTCGGCCAGCAGGATGCCGGATTGGCTGTACACCCGGGTGGTCAGCGGAGGACTGTACTGGTCCAGGCGCGGAAGCTCGGGGATCTCGTCGGAGATGAGCAGGTAGATGGCGCCGATGCCCGCGACGCCGGAGAAGAACCACAAGGCCGCGCAACTGACAACCCACATCCCGATGCGCAAGAGCACAGACCGGGCCTTGCGGGGGTTGGCCACCACCAGTCGTTCGTCTCGACCGGTTCGAACTCGCAACAGACACGCCCTCCGTTCAAATCAAAAAGCCTATGTGGTTTGACGTCCCTAGTCAACTTGCGGTTTTGTCTGTTCGTTTTTTCCCTGCTATCATCCCGGCTGCGGGGGCTCCAGGCTGTTGAAATGTTCCCGGGCCGATGGTATCCTGCGCGACCGGATCGGATTGCACGCCAGCGAGGCTGCGTACATGGCAGAGGTCGTTCTGAAGAACGTGAGCAAGCGCTACGGCGACGTGGTGGTGGTCAGGAATATCGATCTGACCGTCGCGGACGGGGAGCTCCTCGTCCTGGTGGGGCCGTCGGGCTGCGGCAAGAGTACCACGCTGCGCATGGTGGCCGGGCTGGAGGAGATCAGTTCCGGAGACCTGTTCATCGGCGGCCGGCGGGTCAACGACGTGCACCCCAAGGATCGCGACATCGCCATGGTGTTCCAGTCCTACGCCCTGTACCCGCACATGAACGTGCGCGACAACATGGGCTTCGGCCTGAAGATGAGGGGCGAGAAAAAGGCGGAGATCCGGAGGCGGGTCGAGGAGGCGGCCGGGATCCTGGAGATTGACGACCTTCTTCACCGCAAGCCCAAGGCCCTGTCCGGCGGCCAGCGCCAGCGGGTGGCCATGGGACGGGCCATGGTGCGCGACGCCGAGGTGTTCCTGTTCGACGAGCCGCTGTCGAACCTGGACGCGAAGCTCAGGGTGCAGATGCGGGCGGAAATCGCCAGGCTGCACCGGCGGATAGGGAAGACCATGATATACGTCACCCACGATCAGGTCGAAGCCATGACCCTGGCCGACCGGATAGTGATCCTTCACGAGGGCAGGATCCAGCAGAAGGGCACGCCGCTCGAGACGTACGATCACCCGAAGAACCGATTCGTGGCCGGCTTCATCGGAAGCCCGGCCATGAACTTTCTTCCCTGCAGTCTGGTCGAACAGGCCGACGGTCCGGCCCTGGTGGGAGACGGCTTCACCATTCCCCTGCCCGAGGTCCTTGGCCGGGCGGTCGAGGGCCGGGCGGGCGAGGTGGAGCTCGGCCTGCGGCCCAACAACATCTCGGTCATCTCGGTCGAGCCGCAGGCCGACACGCCGTTGCCCGGGCGCTTCAGGGCAACCGTGGAGGTGGTGGAGCCCATGGGTGCAGAGACGCTGGTGTACGCCAGGCTGGGCGAGAAGCTGCTGACCGTGCGCCTGGAAGACCGGACCGCGGTCCGGGTGGGCGATAGCGTGGACCTGCTGCCGGACGTGGAGCGGGTGCACCTGTTCGACCGCGCCGCGGGAGAGGCGATCTTTTGAAAGGGTTTTACCGCGGTGGCTATTAAGTTCATCCTGGCATGGGCGTGGGCGCTGATCGCCTGGTCCGCGACTGCGCAGGCCGGACAGCCGGTGCGGGTCGATCTCTGGCACTCATACCGGGGCCGTGAGCGCGTAGCCCTGGAGAGCACCATCACCGGGTTCAACACCACGCACCCGGACGTCCAGATCAAGGCTTCCTTCTTCCCTTACAACGCCTATATCGACAAGCTCAACGCCGGCATCCCGCGCGGCCACGGACCGGACGTGTTCATCGCCGCCCACGACCGGATCGGCGGCTGGGCAGATTCCGGGCACATCGCCCCGCTAGACGCCCAGTTGACCGGAGGCTTGACCGACCGCTTCTTCAAGAAGACGGTCGAGCCCCTGGTCTACCGGCGAAAGCTCTACGGCCTGCCCACCTCGTTCAAGAGCACGGCCCTGTTCTACAACAAGAAGCTGGTTGCCCGCCCGCCCGGCAACACCGACGAGATGATCTCGATAGCCAGGCGGCACACCGGCCGGACCGAAGGCGAGCTGCCGCGGTACGGGCTGGTCTGGAACCACTCCGATCCTTACATCCACGCCTGCTGGCTCTTCGGCTTCCGGGGCAGTCTGTTCGACGCCCGCGGGGAGCTCGTGCTGGACTCGGAAGAGAACGCCGCCTCGCTGGCATTCGTGCGCGGCCTGGTCCACGACCACGGGCTGTTGCCGATGGATGTGGACCCGGTCAAGGTCACCACCCTGTTCAACGCCTCTCGCGCCGCCATGGTGATCAACGGCCCATGGTTCAGGGGCGAGATCGATCCGGGGATCGATTACGGGGTGGCCCTGCTGCCCGAGGTCAACCGCTCGGGCGTCCGGGCCCGGCCTTTCGTGGGGGCCGAGGCCTTGATGATGTCGGCCAGGACCAGGCACCCCGAAATTGCCTTCGCGGTCATCGATTGGCTGACCAGCGACGAGGCCGCCCGGATCCGGTTGCGCGAGGGACTCCAGCCGGTGGCCAACGCGCGGCTGTACACCGAGCCCGAGGTCCGCGCGGACCCGGTTCTGTCCGTGTTTCGCGAGCAGCTCAAGTACGCGGTGCCGATGCGCAACTCACCCGAGATGGGCATGGTCTGGGAGCCGCTCAAATTCGCCCTGGACGAGACCATCACCGGCCGGACAGCGCCTGAGCAGGCCCTGGCCGAGGCCCAGCGCAAGGCCGGCATGCGGATAGCGGAGTTCCGCCGGGGCAGTCTTCTCGCGCAGGCCGGCAGCGGCGAGGACCAGTTCGCCCAGGCCGTGTTCTGGGGGATCGGCGGCGGCCTTTTCGTGCTGCTGATCTTCATCGCCGTGTTCTTCGGCCGCTTCAAGAGATCGCTTCGCGAGGCCTGGGGGCAGAGGGCCGCCTACGCCTACATCGGGCCGGCCATGCTGGCGATCGGCCTTCTGGTGTTCGTCCCGTTCGCCGTGGGCCTCGGCCTGGGGTTCTTCCGCTACTACCAGGGCGAATACTTCTACGTGGGATCCAAGAACTTCGTCGACATCCTGGCTTGCCGCGAATACTCCGTCACCGACACCTTCAGCTTCTACTACAAGCTGTTCGTCACCGTCCTGTGGACCGGCCTGAACGTGTTTCTGCACCTGACCATCGGGCTGGGCCTGGCCTTGCTGCTGAAGAACCCGCTTCTGAAGCTCAATGGCCTCTACCGGGTGCTGCTGATAATCCCCTGGGCGATCCCCAACTACATCACGGCGATCATCTGGCGCGGCATGTTCGACGCCGACGACGGCGTCATCAACCACCTGTTCGGGATGCAGGGATTTTCCTGGTGGCAGTCCACCCCGACGGCTTTCATGGCCAACCTGGCGGCCAACTGCTGGCTGGGCTTTCCCTTCATGATGGTCATCTGCTTGGGAGCGCTGCAGTCCATTCCCGCCGGGCTGTACGAGGCCGCGGACGTGGACGGGGCCACCCGCTGGCAGAAGTTCCGCCGGATCACCCTGCCGCTGCTCAAGCCGGCCCTGTTCCCGGCCATCATCATGGGGTCGATCTGGACCTTCAACATGTTCAACATCATCTACCTGGTCAGCCGGGGGGCGCCCAACAACGGCACCGACATCCTGGTGATCGAGGCCTTCCGCTGGGCCTTCGAGCGCGGCGACCGGTACGGCTACGCGGCGGCCTACTCTACCCTGATATTCGTCATCCTGTTCGCCTACACCCTGATGACCAACCGGATCACCCGCGCGACCGAGGGGGCCTTTGACTGAAGGATGAAGGATGAATATGGGACGTTCTAGCAAGGCCGGGCGCATCGCCACCCACGTGTTCCTGGTGGCGTTCACGGCCATGGTGCTGTTCCCGGTGGCCAAGGTGATCCAGATCGCCCTGCAGGACAGGCAGTCGTTCGATACTTCGCTGGTTCCATTGCCGGATGCGGAGCTGTTGAGCCTGGACAACTTTCGTTACCTGGTCACGCGCTCGAAGGTCGAGGGGCTCGGCCCCGACTTGAGCGAGTCCGAAGTCGTTCGTCTTGCGAAGATTCTTTCGACTGTCCCCGTTCCTTCCGCCTACGTCGACGTCGACGCGATCCTGGGGCCGGGCTGGCAGCCCCCGCCCGAGCTGACCCTCCTGCTCGAGCAAAAACGCTGCTTCGCCTGCCACGCCCTGCGGGGCAGGGGCCGAGACGGCCTGGGCGGCTCGCTGGACGGGGTCGGGCAACGGTCCGAGGCCGTGTTGAATGCCTGGCTGGCCGAGCCCAGTCGCGAAAACGCGCGGGCATTGGGGATCCGCACCGATCCGAGCGGCGCCATGGATCGCGAGGAGATCTGGATCTTCGGCCACCAGCTTTTCAACTCGGTCGTGGTCTCGGCCGTGACCACGCTGCTGGGCGTCTTCCTGGCCTGCACGGCGGCCTACGCTTTCAGCCGCTTTCGATTCCCCGGGCGGCGGGCCGGGCTGCTCAGCTTCCTGGTGATCCAGATGTTCCCGGGCACCATGATGATGATCCCGCTCTACCTGCTGGTGGATAGGCTCGGGCTGTTGGACCAGCTGCTGGGCCTGATCCTGGTCTACTCCACGACCTCTATCCCGTTCTGCGTCTGGATGCTCAAGGGCTACTTCGACACCATTCCCAAGGAGCTGGAGGAGTCGGCGATCATCGACGGAGCGAGCCGGATACGGATATTCTGGACCATCGTCCTGCCGCTGGCCAGGCCGGCCGTCGCGGTCACCGCCCTGTTCTCGTTCATGACCGCCTGGAACGAGTTCATCCTGGCGGCCACGTTCATGAACGACGAGACCGCCACCACCCTGCCGGTCATGCTAAACGGTTTCGTCTCGGCAACCAATGTCGAGTGGGGACACTTCGCAGCCGGTGCCATCCTGGTCTCGATCCCGGTGGTGGCGCTGTTCTTCGTCCTGCAGCGCTATCTGGTGGGGGGATTGACGGCAGGCGGGGTAAAGGGTTAAGTTACAGTTCCAAGTTCCAAGTTCCTAGTTCCAAGTTGGAACCGGGAACTGGGAACTGGGAACTAGGAACTAGGAACTGAATTTAATGAAAAACACATACGGACTCGAGAGGCCCGAAATCCTCGATCTCGCCCCTCCGCAGCCGCGCGATGTGGAGGAGACCGGACTGTCGCTGGGATTCCTGACCGACCTGGCATTGAAGTTCCTGTACTACGGCGGTGTGATGACCGGGGTGAGCATCGCCGACTCCATCGGCCTGCCGTTCTCGGGGGTGATCCAGGAGGTGATCAACTTCGTGGCCGAGGAGCGGCTGGTGGATATGCGCGGCGGCAAGGGTTTCGGCCGGGCCTCGTTCAGCTACACCCTGACGGAGCGCGGGCGAGAGGTGGCCCGTGAGGCGGTGCGCCGATCGGCGTACACCGGAAGGGCGCCGGTGCCGCTCGACCAGTACACTTCCTTGATTCGCATGCAGATGCAGGAGGTCCCGTTCATCACCAAGGAAGACCTGATCGAGCAATTCAAGGGCCTGGTCATTCCGGAGTCGTTCTTCGACCGCATCGGCCCGGCCGTCAACTCGAGCCGTTCGATGTTCCTGTACGGCCCGCCCGGCAACGGCAAGACCACCGTGGCCGAACTTGTGTCCGACATCCTGGGCGGCGAGGTGTTCGTGCCGTACGCCATCGAGATCGACCACCAGGTCGTCAAGGTCTTCGACCCGCTCAACCACAACCCCGTCGATCTGGAGGGCACGTCGCGGCCGCCGCCCATCAGGGGCGTCAAGGCGCCGGTGCAGAAGAGAGCGGGTCCGGAGTTCGACAAGCGCTGGCTGCTCTCCAGGCGGCCTTCGGTCATGGTGGGCGGCGAGTTGACCCTGGAGACCCTGGACCTGATCTACAACCCCAACACGCAGTTCTACGAGGCGCCCTTCCAGGTCAAGGCCAACGGCGGCATGTTGTTGATCGACGACTTCGGCCGCCAGCGGGTGCACCCCACCGACCTGCTCAACCGCTGGATCGTGCCGCTGGAGAAGCGAGTAGACTTTCTGACACTGCACACGGGCAAGAAGTTCGAGATCCCCTTCGACCAGTTGATCATCTTCGCAACCAACCTGGACCCCAAGGAGCTGGTCGACGAGGCCTTCCTGCGCCGCATCAAGTACAAGATCGAGATTAAAAACCCCACGGATGTCGAATACCGGAAGATCTTCAAGATGGTGTGCATGGGCAAGGGCATTCGGTATTCCGACGAGGCGGTCGACTACATCATGGAGAACTACTACCGGGAACACGACTTGGAGCTGCGCGCGTGTCACCCCCGGGACATCGTCGGCCTGTTGCTCGACGTGGCGCGCTTCAGAACCGTCAAGCCCCAGCTGACCAAGGACCTGATCGACCAGGCCTGCCAATCGTTCTTTGTCGTCATGTAACCTCTTGATATGGCGCCGTTTTTTCTTTCAGCCCGGCCCGTCCGGACAGACGGATTTTGACAAACGCGGCAGATTGTGATAGGCACTTGCGCGTCCTTGATCGTGACGGTAGTTGTCCGGAAACACGAGGGAATCCAGGTGCGCACGGTTTACTTCGATATCGACGACAAGACCGAGGATCTACGGCACGAGATCAAGACGAGAAAGGATCTCGCCGAGGATTTTCACGAGCGCTTCGAAGTGTCCTGGATATTTCACGAAAACGCGCTCGAGGGCTCGGTGCTGGACGTGTTCGACCTCAAGGCGGCCCTGGATCACATCACCATGGGCGACGGGATCCTGATCCCGGTATACCAGCGCATCCGCAATCACAAGAACGCCATCGACAAGGTGAAGAATACGGCCACGGAGTCCACCCGGATGCCCACTCTGTCGTACATCAAGGATCTGCACCAGGTGCTCTCGCACGGGCTCGCGGGCCAGCTGGGCGGGGTCTACCGGAAGGAGATCCCCATCCACCGGACGTACTTCCACGGGATCATCAAGCCTGCGAAGATCTCGTACCAGATGAACAAGCTGGTGCGCAGCATCAAGGCCAAGGAGTTCAAGCAGCACCACCCCATCCAGCAGGCGGTCGAGGTGCACTTCAAGCTGATGAACATCTTTCCGTTCAGTCACGACTCGGGCAAGATCTCTCGCCTGATGATGAACTTCTTCGTCCTGCGCGCCGGCTATCTGCCGGTCATCATCCCCAACGTGGAACGCCAGCACTACTACGATGCGCTTCGCGTCAGCGGCAGCGATCTGCACAGGTTGATCGAGAAATGCATGGAGCGACAGCTGGATCAGGCGCTGAGTTTCTTCAGCGAAGGCGGCTCTTAACTTCAGTTCCCAGTTCCTAGTTCCCAGTTCCCAGTTGGAACCGGGAACTAGGAACTAGGAACTAGGAACTGGTTTAATTGCCGCTCAAGGCCTGCTGCACCGCCTGCTGCAGCGCCTTCAGGGTGGCGGGATCCATGCCCTGGATCTTCATGTCGTGGAACCCCGGTGTTCGCATCTGGCCCATGAGCTTCTGCAAGGCGCCGTCCGGATCGAGCTGGCCGATGTCCTCGTCACCGTGACGGCCGTGGATCCAGCGCTGGTAGAGCTCGCGGACCTTTCCGGCCCGGCCCGGGGCGCCCGCCAGGCTGGCGAGCAGGTCTTTCGGCTGGGTCTGGCGGAAGGCGTGGCGGGCCGCGTAGGTGCGCAGGCGGGTAAAGAAGAGTTTCTTGCCCAGCATGCGGCGCAGGGCGTGGAAGAACAGGGCGCCCTTGCCGTAGACCAGGGCCGAGTATTGAAGCTGGTTTGCGAAGTCGCTGGTCGGACGGTCCACCTGGCCATCGGGGCCGCCCAGGATGCGCATCAGGCGATAGGGCAGGGCCAGCTGGACCTCGAGCTGCTCGGCGGCCTTGGCCTGACCGTGGCGGGCCTCGAAGTACAGCACGGCGGCGTAGTTGGCCAGGGCCTCGTCCATGAACGGGTGGGCGTTGGAGTCGGAGCCGACCAGGCCGTGCCACCACTGGTGGGCCACCTCGTGGGCCAGGACGAACTCCGTAGTACTGGTCTGCTGCAGCAGCATGCCCATCAGGTCGCCCATGGGGTTGCCGGACGAGCCCGGCGCCAGGGACATGGCCAGCGTCACCAGGCCGGGGTACTCCACCCCGCCGGCGCCGCCGGTAAGGGGGGCCTCGACCACGTCCAACTCCGGGTAGGGATAGGGGCCGAACAGCTTCTGAAAGGCGACCAGTGCCGAGCCGGCGTGGTCGAGGATCTCGCAGGCGCCCTTCTCGTGGGCCTCGACGTGGATGTATCGCACCCGGACCCCGTCGAACTCCTTTTCCTTGACGACGTAGCGGGTCGACAGCTGCAAGGCGAAGTTGCGCAGGGCGGTCCCCAGCAGGAAGGTCTCCTTGACGGACCTGTTGCCCGAGCCCAGCGGGCTCTCGCCCACCTTTATTCCCGAGGACGCCACCACCATGTTCCGCGGGGCGGTCACCTTGACCAGGAAATTGGCCACCTCGAAGTGCGCCATGTCGCCCATTGAGGCGGGCCGGGAGGTGTCCCAGGCTCCGTCCGTCCGCGAGGCCAGGACCGGGTAGAAGTAGCCCAGGTTGAACACCCCGCCGGCGGTCCCGAAGATCCCGTATCCCATCTGGGCGTCCTTGCCCATCAGCTGCTGCATCATCTCGCCGGGCGCGACCGTCCCGATAGGCCCGGCCGCACTGGGGGGCAGCCGGGGCACGATCGACGTGTAATGGATGCCCACCCGCACCCGCTCGCCCTTGGTCAGCGGCCCGGGCAGCGGCACCGACCAGCAGGTCGGGTGGATCCGTTCCGCACTGGCCGGTCGCCCGTTGACCGTGACCGACTCGATCGTCAGGTTCTGCCCGTCTTTCTCGACCAGGTGCTTCGCGTTCGGATAGGTCCTGAACACCAGCTCGGTCAGGTCTTCGGACCAGGGATTCTTGAAGTTCAGCTCCTGGTGGCAGTCGAGCGTCCCCCGTAGCGCGTCGAGCTCGATCTCCATCTGGTACAGCGGCAGATCGGAAAGCGACCGGATGCCCATCCGCGACCCGAGCCGCGAGGAGTAGTACTCGCGTATTCCCCGGAGGAACGGCCCGGCGTCGTAGTCCCTGGCCGCCAGCGCCTCGTCGAGCGGAGTGACCGCGGCCGGCCCGGCCGCTCCGAGCAGGCAGGAGCCAGCGACACACACCAGCAGCAAGTCGTGTACTTTCATGGCGGGTACACCCGTGGGTCTTGGATCAGCATAAAGGCGGTGGCTTGAAAGGGCAATCGATTTATTTTTCAGGATCGAGTATTTGATGTATAATCGAGTCCATGACCGAGAAGAGTCAAAACAATCCATCCCGGCTGGATACGTTGTCCATGGACGACCTGGCCAGGGAGCTTCGGGAGAACGGCGAGGATGTCTTTCGTCGCGATCACCCCCATCCCTTCCTGGTGGTCGTCTACACCCCGCCGTCGGATGTCGAATCCAAGGAATCGACGACCGTGGAGACCCAGGTCGACGAATCCGAACCCGGCGAGAGGCGCCGTATGAGCAAACGGGTCATCCCGCTGATCAAGTCGGACCCGAAGTCTTCGACTTCCAGGATCACCATCGGCCGGGCCAGGGACAACGATATCGTCATCCGGGCCTCCAAGATATCCAAGCAGCACGCTGCATTCATTCCGGACAGGAGCGGTCGCTACGGGCTGATGGACGTGGGCTCGGTCAACGGCACCGTCGTGAGCAGCGTCCGGCTGGATGAGAACAAGGTGGTCAAGCTCAAGAGCGGGGACATGGTGGCGCTCTGGCTGTACCTGTTCCAGTTCGTGGATCTCGAACCCTTCCTGATACTCCTTCGTAACACTCCGTGTTAGTTCCTAGTTCCAAGTTCCTAGTTCCAAGTTCCCAAACTAGGAACTGGGAACTAGGAACTAGGAACTAGAATTTCAAAAAAGGCCGACAGGCGGTTGGCCGTCTGCTCGGCGGCAAAGGCTCGGGCGTCGTTGTGATCCGCCTCGAGCAGCAAGGCCGGCACCCCGAACTCCCCGGCCAGCTTCCTCTGCTGATCGATCTGCCCTATGGAGTATGGCTTGCACGAGCGGTCCGAATGCAGCAGGACCCCGTCGGCGCGGTAGTCAGCGACCATCTTGCGCATGGTCTCGAGCTTGTGGCCGGTGCCCTGGTTCAGGATGGGGTGGATGTAGCAGCGGGCCATGGACTCGAGCGGTTTTTCGGGATCGATCAGGTCGGCCAACTCGCCCCAGGCGTTCGTATAGGTCGACGCCACCAGGGCCACCCCGGCCTCGGCCAGCCGGTCGCCCAGCGGGCGCATGCGGTACCAGATGGGCAGGTTGTCCCAGATCAGGCGCCGGCGCTCGTTCTTCAGGGCTCCCACGCCTCGTTCGATCCGCCCCTGGAGCTCCGCCAGGAGCGCGCGGTAGTAGTCCACGCTGGACTGCTCGCCGCGCATCTCCACGATCGGGGCCATGTGGATGAACTCGTCGAAGGCCAGGATGGGCGACGGTCGCGCCGCGCCGCACTGAAGCACCTTCTGCCACAGCTCGACCGCCTCACGGCTCAACCGCATGGCCCGCTCGAGCCTGCGGGGTACGATGCTGCGGCCCGCCATCCGCTCGGCGGTCTCGATGGCCTGGTCGATCTGCCGGCGCACGAACTCGATCGCGTGCGGGGTCGCCCGCTCGTAGATGAACGGGGTGTCGATCAGGATCATCGGCACCTTGAAGTGGTGCGCCAGCACCCGGTACCAGTAGAGCACGGTCTGGCAGATGTTGTTGCAGCAGACCAGAAGGTCGGGCCGGGGCAGCCTGCCCACCGGGGTCTTGCCGGAGAGCACGGTGCCGATGTCGGTCCGGGCGTAGGAGCAGATGTCGCGCGAGTAGCCCGCCTCCTCCGCGACCTCGCACTGCTCGACCCCCACGCGGCGGATTCCGCAGACCGCCCCGTGGTTCTCCGGGTAGATGAGAAAAAAATCCAGCGCCTTGAGGTACTCGATGGGCGCGCCCGAGGTGACCCAGGCCACCTTCATGCCGCGGTTGGCATGCCGGCCGGTGAGGTAGTGGCGGCTGATGAGCTCCCTGAGCCAGGGGGAGGTCCGAAGCGGCGGGTTGAGGTGCTGGTGCTCGAACCAGCCGCTCTTTTTCATCTTGCGTTCGGCCCGCAGCCGCTCGATGCGCAGGGCGCTCTTGCCAAGGAGATCGACGTTGATGTGGAACAGCAGGGGATCGAACAGGCTCATGAGATCGTCTCCGCGAAGGCCTGAAGGACCGTGACCACTTGGCCGGGCAGGGGATCCGCGATGTCCACCTCGACGGCCAGGGTGCGGAGGCCGGCGCTCTTGAGGCCGCGGTCGAGCTGCGGGATGTAGAACTGCTCTGGTTCGCAGAACTTGACGTCCAGGTAGACCACCCCGCGGGCCCGCGAGCGCCGGGTCAGGTCGAGCAGGTGTGCCAGGCGGTCCTGGACCGGGCTGCCCCGGGTGGAGTCGGGCGGACCGGCCTGGAGGCTTTCGACCATGCGCGCGAACGGCTCGGAGGCCTGGCCCGGCGGGTACAGTCGCCTGCCGGCGCAGGCCAGGTCGTCCGCGGCCACCATCACGGAGGCGGCGTCCAGGGTGTCGAGCACGGCCACGGGCTCGGGCACCAGCCCGGAAAGCACGATCCGCGCGCCGCCTTCGGGCTCGTGCCCCACCTGCTCCAGCGCCCTGCGGGCCAGTACCTCGAAATCCTCGGCCGGCAGGTACTCGCGGGAGCGCACCAGCCCGTAGAAATCGCGGTTGCTCATGGGAAGCCGCGGCCTGGCCGCGAGCAGGTCCGCAAGCGCCGCGTCCGCCTCCTCCTCGCGGACGACGCAGGCGCTCAGCTCGTCTCCCGCGGGCCTCTTGCCGGTGACGCCGGCCAGCTTGTCGTGCAGCGAGCGCAGCTCGGCGGCCAGGAACTCCGCGTCCGACTCGCGCCGCCCGCGCGGCAGGTACAACGGCAGCACCGGCCGGGACGGAGCCACGAAGTCGAGCAGCAGCGAGCCCAGCCCCTGCAGCGAGTCGCAGGCGTGCGGCACCACGATCGCGTCGACCCCGTCAAGGCCGCCGTCGAGCACGAACGAAAGCCCGCAGCGCACGATACTGCAGGTGTACGCCTGCAGGTGCGCGTCGCCCGAGGATGTCTCCCGCCCCGGCGGCCCCCAGACCTCCACCGGCAGCAGGCCGAAAGCCCGCAGCAGGGCCCGCGGGTAGTGGACGGGAAACACCGCCGCCACCCCGCCGCCCCGGTCCTTCCAACCCTGGATGACGTGCTTTCGCGTGGGAATCTCGATCGAGATCGGCATGGCAAACACCCTATCGGTTGTATCGCGCCCAGGGTATTTCACCAGGAAATGAAGTCAAGGCGGATCGGCCGAGAATGCTAAACAGATCTGGGGGTCCCACCTCGAGCTTCGCCTTCGAAAGCCCGAGGGGCGTGATATACAAGACTGGAACAGCCGCATGAACGGCCTCAGATGCGCGGTGTCGCGCGACGAGATCCTTCCGGATCTTCAATAAGAGCCGCTGCCGGACCACGTTGAGGTTTTCGGATTATTCGGAAAGAGACTGGTTTCAATCGGGCATACTGTGCTATGATGTCAGACAACGAAGACGAGGGTTGGCCGCACGGCTTTCGTGGATTACGAGTTGCCCGGTGTGAATGAGCTGCAAGGAGGATAGCTGAATGGATCAGGCCATTGCATTCGACACCCTGGCGTATGCCAACAAGCTCAAGAAAGCCGGCATACCGGATGAGCAGGCCGAGGTGCATGCGGCTGCCATTGCGGAGATCGTCAATGAGCAGATGGCCACCAAGCGCGACATCAAGGAGCTGGAGACGGCGTTGAGGCACGACATCAAGGAGATGGACACGGCGCTGAGGCACGACATCAAGGAGATGGAGATGCGTCTCACCATTCGAATGGGCGCCATGGCGGTGGTGGTCATCGGCGTGATTACGACGCTGGTCAAGATTCTCTGAACCATGTTCTGTACCTACCACTCGGGCCAGATGTCCGAGAGGGTGCGTGGGCCTGGGCTCGGATTTCGACGGATGGATCATTCGCTGACGCACGGGCCGGGCATGTCCGCCGGTGTTTGCGCGTACAGCCTGGTGCCGGCCGAGAGGCGCAGGCGGTTGCCGCGCCAGCCCACGTGGCGGCAGAAGGGGGCCGCGGC
>SDBT01001940.1_pt1 | contig 37164 bp, 39 predicted proteins | sample 2277101 | NCBI WGS metagenome assembly SDBT01 (sample SAMN10404973, study PRJNA504765) | marine sediment metagenome | isolation source: marine sediment core GS10_PC15, 103 cmbsf | place: Arctic Ocean: Southern Knipovich Ridge | collected 2010 | reverse complement strand
TGCTGGAAGCCGCCTGAAGGAAGCGGTGGCTTCCAGGTGTTGAATATTTTATGATATGTATAGAATGAGGTGATGTGAATGATAAAATAAAGTTTTCAAAACTGGAAATCTTTAATCTCGAAATTTCTAAATTGAGTGAAACGAACCGATTAATTTATTAATGAGAACATCCATTCCTCTTCTAACTAGTGGATGGGATGCAGGATGGAGACGGTTTCGTTATTTCTCCAGAGATGTTAAAACCACTTATTATTCGGTCTCTGAGGAGAAGTAACGTCAGGAAAAAGATTGCAGATTATCTTTTTGATATTAGTCCTAGTGGGAGCTATACTTCTGAAATTGCCTATAACGTAAAAACAACACCGACAAATGTTATCGGTGCGATACGAGGGATGAGTTCAAGATATAGAAGCGATGAATCGCTTATTAGTTTGCAAATAGTTGAGCAAATAAATGGTGGGAAACACAACGATATAAAGCTTTACAGACTTACAGATTTTGGAAAAGAAATGATAGAATCGTTAAAAGACAATAGAAGGCGATTTTAGTTATTAAATATTTTTTTTAGACTGCTTATCCAGTAGGTAGTTGTTTTTTTAAAAAGAAAGTACATAAATGAGACATAATTAGAGTTAAGAAGGAAGCGTCAATCGAAACTGATAAAACAAAGACAAGTATTATCTACACAAGGGAGTTATAAATTATGCCTGATATTGACATAAAGGAAATACTTTCAACTTATGATAAGAAAAACCTAGTAATCGCAACTGTTTGCTCCCACTCAAGTCTTCAGATTTTTAATGGCGCTAGGAAAGAAGGATTTAAAACACTTGGAATCTCGGTTGGGGAAAGAAAAAAAATTTATGATGCGTTTCCTCTCGGAAAACCTGATGAATTTTTAACTGTCGACAGCTATACAGACATAATAAAACATTCAGCAGAACTACGTGAGAAAAATGTTATTGTTATTCCTCATGGATCATTTGTTGAGTATCTTGGTGCAGAAAAATTTTTAACGCTTCCGCTCCCGACATTTGGAAATCGAAAGGTGTTGCTCTGGGAGTCGGATCGTAAGAAAGAAAAGCAATGGCTGAAAAGCGCAGGTATTACTATGCCTAAGCAGATCAAAAATCCAGAAGATATCGACAGCCCAGTTATTGTAAAATATCACGGTGCTAAGGGAGGTAAAGGGTTTTTCATTGCAAAAACTTATGAAGAATTTTTGAAAAGAGTTGAGAAGAATAAACCATATTTTATTCAGGAGTTTGTACTGGGAACTCGATATTACCTGCATTATTTCTATTCACCCATTCAAAACAATGCTTATAAATTAGAAAAAGGGAGTCTCCAGCTTCTTTCTATGGATAGGCGAGATGAGACTACAATTGATGAAGTCCAGCGACTTGGATCAATTGCCGAGCTTGAAGAATTAGGTATTCATCCGACGTTTGTTGTCACGGGAAATATCCCTATTGTGATGAGGGAGTCGCTACTGCCTAAGGTTTTTAAGATGGGAGAGGCAGTTGTTGAAAGATCTATTGAACTCTTTGGTGGCATCATTGGTTCATTTTGTTTAGAAACTGTTGTAACTGAAGACCTAGAGTTTAAAGTATTTGAAATCTCAGCAAGAATTGTTGCAGGGACGAATCCATATATCTCAGGTTCGCCATATTCTGAGCTAATTCAACTTGATCTTTCTACAGGGAGAAGAATCGCTCAAGAAATAAAATATGCAAACAAAAAGAACGTATTAGACAAAATTTTAAGTTAAAATTTTTGTGATGATCTCATTTGCAGAGTGTAACCATTATTGCTATTTGTGCCCATAGCCGGTTTTCTGCTTCATCAAATATTACAGATTGTTTTCCATGTGCAACTTCTTTTGTCACTTCATATCCATAATATGCAGGGAGACAATGCATGAAAATCGAATCTTTCTTAGCCTTACTCATCAGTTTTTCATCAATTGTATATCCTTTGAACTCTTTGATGCGTTTTTCTTTTTCAGATTCATCTCCCATAGAAACCCATGTATCTGTTGCGACAACATCTGCATCATCAGTTGAACCAGTTACTTTATCAGTTACTTCAACGTGTACACCAAATTTCTTTGCCTCATCAACATAAAAGCTCTCTGGCCAATACTTTTTTGGCGCAACAATTCTAATATTCATTCCAACCATCGCACAACCAAGAAGATATGAATGTGCCATGTTGTTATCACCATCTCCCAGATAAACAAAGTTTAAATCCTTAAGTATGTCTTTATGTCCTTTAATGGTCATAAGATCAGTGATCACCTGGCAGGGATGTTCTTTGTCATCTAGTCCACTAATAACAGGAACATCTGCTCCTTTTGCTAATTCTTTCATTGCCTGACTACTTTTTGCTCGATACATAATAATATCACAATAACGTGAAAGAACAATAGCAGTATCTTCAATTGTCTCACCACGTCCAAGTTGGATATCATTTGTACTCAGAAATATGGCATGTCCACCAAGTTTAGTCATCCCAACTTCAAAAGAAACACGTGTTCGAGTACTTGATTTTTCAAATATCATCCCAAGTGTTTTTCCTTTTAAAAGTTCTATTGATTCTCCCTTTTTTGATTTTTGTTTTAACTTAATTCCAAGATCAATGATTTCTTCAACATCATCCTTTACATCTAACATGGAGATAAGATCTCGTTTCATAAAAAACCTGAATGTGTCTTCTTTCTTTAAAATTATCGTCAACTAGAAAGACATATAATCAATATATTGTTTTGAGTTTGAAAGAATGGGCGTTGATTTAGGGGATTTGTTTAAAAAAGAACAATGTGCTTTTAATGATTTTAAAGATAGGATCATTGTTATTGATGCTTTTAATGTGCTTCATCAATTTCTCTCCATAATCAGATCAAGAGATGGGACGCCGTTAAAAGATTCTCATGGGATGATTACATCGCATCTGTCTGGTCTTTTGTATCGTACGGCGAATCTTATTGAGGCAAGAATCAGACCGGTCTATGTTTTTGATGGTGAACCTCACCCTTTGAAGGCAAAAGTCGTTGAACAACGCAAACAGCGTAGATTAAAAGCAGAGAAAGAATGGAAGGATGCATTAGCAAGAGGAGATTTGGAAACCGCTAAGAAAAAAGCACAACAGACATCTCGGGTGACAGATGAAATTATTGAGCAAAGCAAAGAACTTCTGGACGCCCTTGGGATACCCTATGTTCAAGCTCCTTCAGAAGGAGAATCACAAGCAAGTTATATGGTTAAAAAAGGCGATGGTTATGCAGTCGGCTCACAAGATTTTGATTGTTTATTATTTGGTTCCCCCATCCTCATTAGGAACCTGACATCATCAGGGAGAAGAAAACTCCCAAATAAAAAAGCATACGTCAAAGTTACCCCTGAGATGATTCGTCTGAAACATGGCTTGAAATCTCTGAATATTTTACAACAGCAACTTGTTGATATGGCAATACTTATTGGAACAGATTTTAATGAAGGAGTCAAAGGATACGGCCCTAAAAAAAGCCTGAGTCTTATTAAAAAAGCAGGGAATGTAGAAAATGCACTTGCCCTCACCGGAGGAACTGATATCCCAACACTCCAAGAGATTAAAGAGATCCGTAATATTTTTTTACATCCAAAAGTCACTGATGATTATAATCTTACTTGGTCAAAACCAGATAATGAGGCAGCTTTAAAGATACTTTGTGATACACATCAGTTCTCTAGAGAAAGAATTGAACCTGTTTTAGAAAGATTTTCAGCGATTGAAATGATGATAAAACAAAAGAATCTGTTTGATTTTTAGAAGAAACGCCAAAAGGTAAATATAGGAGTAAGGACTATATATAAACTACAGTTGTTTTCCAAATAGTCAATGATTAAATGGGAAATTGGGGGATTATATGAAAAAAAATTTCCAAAGAATGCTGACAGTGTGTGTTCTTGCAGGTATGATTCTTGGAACGGGTTTTATACCGGGTTTAAATGCTACATATGTTTCAAAATCTCTAGATCACGATGTAAGATCAAGTAGTACGGTTTTCTCTTCAGATAATATAAAAATGTTAGTTCAGGAAGATGACGATTTAATTACAATACAATACCAACTAAATGAATTTTCAACAGAAGAAATAACTATTGATGAGATAGAACACAAGCAAATCAAGCTGGATGACGAGTCAAATACCATGATGAAAGGAAAACCTGATCTTCCAACTATCTGCCGAAGCATTATTATTCCAGACGATCTAAAGATGGAAATTAAAGTTACATACTCTCAATTTGAAGAATACGAGGGGATAAAGATAGCTCCATCAAAGGGAAACATGAAGCGTACACAAAATCCAGATGATACCCCATATGTCTTTGATAATATCTATAACGAAGACATTTGGTTTCCAAAACAAGTTGCAGAACTGGAAGAACCATATATCTTACGTGATTTTCGCGGGCAAGTCGTCAAAATCAATCCTTTTCAATACAATCCATCAGAAGAAAAATTACGTTTCTATACTGATATCACTGTAGAGATTTATCCAACAGGTACGGATACAATAAACTGTATCACAAGAACAGAATTACCATCTAAAATCGATACTGATTTTAAAACTATTTATGAAAATCATTTTATAAACTTTGAAACCATCGGTTATTCTCCTGTAGACGAACAAGGCAACATGCTAGTCATAACATACGATGGTTTCTATAACGAAATGATGCCTTTTGTTCAATGGAAAAATATGATAGGCATTCCTACAGAAATGGTTAATATTACTGAAATAGGGGGTACAGCTGAGATAAAACAGTACATATCAAGTTATTACAATGACAAGGGTCTTACATTTGTTCTTCTTGTTGGTGATGCTCAGCAGATACCAACTTATCTTCGATCAGGTAGTGCATCTGATCCAAGTTATTCATATATTGTAGGTAGTGATCATTATCCTGATCTTTTTATCGGTCGTTTCTCAGCTCAAACAATAGATCAAGTAAGAACGCAAGTTGAGAGAAGCATCGAATATGAAAAATATCCACAAGAAAGTGCTGATTGGTATCATAAAGGAACTGGTATTGCATCTATTCAAGGACCAGGTGATGATGGCGAATATGACGATGAACACATCGATAATATTCGAGATGACTTGCTAGGTTACACATATACATTGGTTGATCAGATATATGATCCATCGGGAACAGATATTCAAGTGACCAACGCATTAAATGACGGACGCAGTGTAATCAACTACTGTGGTCACGGTTGGCCAATGGGATGGGGGACAACAGGATTCAGTACAAGTAATGTGGATGCTCTTTCCAACAACAATATGCTTCCATTTATCTGGTCCGTTGCATGTAATAATGGGGAATTTGATCATTATAACACTTGTTTTGCTGAAGCATGGCTACGGGCAACAAATAATGGTGAACCATCTGGCGCGATCGCTGTCTTTATGTCATCTATTTCTCAATCATGGGACCCACCGATGGATGCACAAGACGAGTTCGTTGACCTCTTAGTAGATTCATATGAAAACAATAAGAAATACACATTTGGCGGTATCTCATTTAACGGCTGTATGCATATGAATGATGAATATGGATCCGGGGGGTGGGAAATGACTGATACATGGCATGTGTTTGGTGATCCTTCAATTCAGGTTCGTACAGATACACCATCTCCGATAACAGTAACACATGATTCTTCAATTGATATGGGTGCATTAACATTTGAGATAGATGTTGTTGGAGTGGAAGAGGCTCTCTGTGCTATCTCTCGCAATTATGAGATTTTTGGCTATGAATATACAGATGGAAGCGGATCTGTAATCATTGAATTTAAAGAGCCCATACCCTATGGAGGCGAGATCGATATTGTAGTAACAGGAAACAACATCATACCCTATATTGCTACGATACCCATTGATGGGGAAGATACAGCACCAGATATCCCTGCAAGACCCTCTGGGAGAAGTTGGGGGTTGATAAATAGAACCTATGTTTTTACTTCAAGCACAACTGATCCAGAAGACGACCTTATCTATTACATGTGGGATTGGGGAGATGGCACATTTAGCGACTGGATTGGCCCATTTGAATCAGATGAAACTATCAACACAAATCATACATGGATTAAGAAGGGGACATACAGTGTTAGAGTGAAGGCAAAAGATCCTTATAGAGTAGAAAGCGACTGGTCAGAACCACTTACTATAAAAATGCCGAAGAATACAGGCATAATTCTATCTTTTTTGGACCTCTTGGAAAAAATCTTTCCGAGACTGTTTTCATTTTTAAATGATTTGAGATGAAATAGATGAAGAAGGTTCTATGCATTCTGTTAGTTTTAATTATAATAATTATTGGTTCAGGAAATATAGTATTTGCTCAAAATAGTTATGTAAATTATGAAAAGGAGTTTAAAACTTTAAGTCCTCCACCATCTCCTGCAAGACAAACTGCTGAATTTGAACCAATGCAGGGAGTACTTATTCGATATCCCTTTGGCATATCCTATGATATTATTGCAGAAATGTCAGAAGATGTAGAAGTTGTTACTATTGTTGCAGATTCCTCTGAACAAAGCTATGTTGAATCACAATATATAAGTCATGGGATAAATCTTAGTCATTGCAGTTTTCTTGTAGCTCCTTCAGATAGTTACTGGACAAGAGATTATGGCCCATGGTTTGCATTTACTGGAGATGATGAACTAGGTGTCGTTGATTTTGAGTATAATAGACCTCGACCGAATGACAACAATATACCTTCTGCATATGCAAATGATCAAGGATTGCCAGTATTTGAGATGCCGCTTACTCATGCAGGTGGTAACTATATGACTGATGGACAAGGAATCGCAATTTCAACAGATCTGATAGAAACTGAAAACCCAGGTTTATCTCATTCTGAAATAGAACAAATTGCAGATAACTATCTTGGCATTCATACGTATCATATGGTGCCTGATGTAAATGGTGAATACATCGAACACATAGATTGTTGGGCGAAATATCTCGCACCTGATACGATAATGATACGGGAGGTACCTTCAGATCATGTGCAATATGATGAAATTGAAGCAGCAGTTGATTATTTTGAAACACAAACAAGTTGCTATGGCACTCCTTATGAGATCATACGAGTATATACACCAAATAATGAACCCTATACAAATTCATTAATACTAAACAATAAAGTTCTTGTTCCAATAAAAAGCAGTGAATGGGATGATGAAGCAATCGAATCATATGAAAATAGTATGCCAGGATATGAGGTGATTGGATCTACAGGCACTTGGCAATTTACAGATGCGCTTCACTGCAGAGCAAAAGGAATACCTGATCGATATATGCTCTATATCGAACACACGCCATTATCTGGTTTTCAAATCGATGACGATGGATTTGATATTGAAGTAAAAATCTTTCCCTACAGTGGAGAGAGTTTGGTGATTGAATCAACTTTAATGTATTGGAAAATTGATGGTGGGGAATGGAACTCGATACAGATGCAGCATATAAGTGAGGATAATTATATTGCTACAATCCCTTCTCAGGACGTAGGTGAAACAGTCTATTATTATATCCATGCTGAAGATAACTCAGGGAGAATTGAAAAACATCCATATATCGGTGCATCAGATGCACATTCATTTATCGTCTATGATGAATCAAACAATCCGCCAGATAAACCAAGTACTCCGTCTGGAAAACAATTTGGAAGAACAGGAGTGGAATATACGTACAAAACAGATACGGTAGATCCAGATGACAACCAGGTATTTTATATGTGGGATTGGGGTGATGGTAACTTTAGTGAATGGATTGGGTCGTATAATTCAGGTGACATCTGTGAGGCGTCACATTCTTGGGATGAAAAAGGACTATACTCTGTCCGAGTAAAAGCAAAGGATGTTTTTGGTGAAGAAAGTGAATGGTCGGACCCGTTAAAGATGAGGGCGCCTCAATCATTTTCGTTCATTGATTTTTTAGAAAGATCATTCCCAAGATTGTTTTTCTTATTTGATCTTTTACTAAAAGTCTAAGGTTAACAAAAGATATTTATTTTTTTATCACCTTAAATTTATCAATTCCTTCTAGTAATGCCAATCGTTCACCATTATCCCAGTCTATCCAGATAAGGACATCGTCATCTTCGTTTTCTATTTTAAAAACAGTGCCTTGGTCTCCTTTCTGCAGTTTCGTCCATGTGTCGTTTATAAAAGCTATTTCAACTCGATCTCCTACTTTTACTGTTTTTGCCATTTCAAATCTTCAACTCCATTAATCTATTTTATACATGCGGATACCGGGATTTGAACCCGGGCAAGCGGCTTGGGAAGCCGCTATCATAACCACTAGATCATATCCGCAAGCAACTCAGGTACAATAGTTTTTTGTTTTTTTAATTTACTGTGATGAAAGAATAATTTTTAGCCCCAAGATCAAAATGAATATGTTTTTTTTATGCGTTATGCATCAATTCAAATTGTCACGATAGCTTTAAATAAAAAAAAATATTAGCCTACAAAAAAAAGAGGTAGATGATATGGATATAGTAACAATAGGAATTATTCTTTTAGTGATAATTTTAGTGATAGTTCTGCTGGTTTTTTTAAGCTATTACAACAAAATAATAAGACTTGAAAACCGGATAGATAACTCATGGGCTCAAATTGATGTACAACTCAAACGAAGAGCAGATCTTATACCAAACCTGATGGAGACTGTCAAAGGATATATGAAGCATGAAAAAGAAGTGCTTGAAAATGTAACAAAAGCACGATCTGCAATTATGTCAGCAAAGACCCCGCAGAAAAATATGGAAGCTGACAATATGCTGACAGGGGCACTTAAATCATTATTTGCTGTAGCAGAAAACTATCCAGATTTAAAAGCTAATCAAAATTTTTTAAACCTACAAGATGAACTAACCCATACTGAGGATAAAATCTCATATTCAAGACAACATTACAATGACTCAGTTTTATCATTCAACAACATCATCGAGACATTTCCTGGCATAATTTTTGCGAAAAGAATGGATAAAAAAGAGCGAGAGATGCTACAGATCCCAGAAGCGGCAAGGGAACTTCCAAAAGTTAAATTCTAAAAGATTTATTTTCTTGATAGTATGGCAAAACAACTAATGCTCGAAGATCATATTCGGAGAAATAAACGACTTACTGTCATTATTTGTACGTTTATGGCTTTGCTTTTTTGTATAGTGATCTTTGCATTTGGATATATTTTTACAGGTAGCATATATCTCGGACTTGTCTTTGGTATTCCAATCGCAATCGTCTATATCGCAATTACGTATTCCTTCTCAGTACAAACAGTACTTTCCGCTGCAAAAGCACGGCCTGCAAAGCCACAGGTGAGAGAGGAAAAACTGTTTATATATAAAGTGGAGGAGATGGCAATTGCAGCTGGTCTTCCAACGCCAAAAGCGTACGTTCAGGATTCTGATAATATCAATGCATTTGCCACAGGAAAAAAGCCAGAGAATTCAGTAATATGCATTACAACTGGTGCACTTAGAAAATTAAAACCTGATGAACTTGAAGGCGTTATGGCCCATGAGATGAGTCACATTCAAAACCGTGACATCCTGATTGCCACAGTAACCCTTGCGGTCGTAGGAACCATCGCTCTCCTCTCTGAAATTTTGTTTTACTCGATGTTTTTTGGTGGCGCAGGAAGAGGGAGAAAAAGCGAAGGCAACGCAATACTACTTGTAGTAGCCATACTACTTGTAATATTGGCACCAATTTTTTCACGACTAGTATATCTAATGATTTCGCGAAAAAGAGAGTATCTTGCTGATTCAAACGGTGCATATCTCACAAGAAACCCTGAAGGACTTGCTAAAGCTCTTGGAAAGATAAAATCAGATATTCCAAAAGGGAAACCAAAAGGCTCAAAGACTGTTGCACCACTCTACATTGCTAATCCTTTTAAAAGACAAAGTATCAGCTCTATATGGTCGACACACCCACCTATAGACGAACGAATTAGAAGACTACGATCAATGTAAATTATATGATCAGACTTCTTCTAATATTTTTAATACATATTTATAAAATTTATCAACTGTGCTGACATGTACTTGTTCTTCAGGTGAATGTGGATGTTTAATGGTAGGCCCAATTGAGATCATATCCATTCCTGGTAATTTCTCACCTATGATTCCACATTCAAGTCCTGCATGAATCGCCTCGACAGTCGGCTCTTCATTATACATGTCTTTGTAGATTTTCTTAGAAAGTTTAAGGATCTTTGAATCAAGGTTTGGTTTCCAGCCAGGATAGGGTGTTTCCTCAGAGATTTTTGCGCCTGAAAGTACTGCCACTGCACGTATCCGGTCACGGAAATCCTGTAGAGCAGACTTCATGGAGCTTCTTGAACTAAGACCTATCACTACATTGTTTTCCTTTAATTTAACAGTTGCAAGATTTGTTGATGTTTCGACAAGGCCAGGAATATCGTAGCTCATTTTGTCAACTCCATGTGGAAGTCCGTGTAAAAGATTCAATAATGTATCCTGAGAGTTTTTATCAAATGCCGTATTAAGTTTCTCGATAGTTTCAGTCCCAACAGTAAAATTAGGATCTATGGGTTTTATCTCCTCAAGAATGTCTTTTTCTTCCGCTTTTAAATAAGAGATAAACGTATCTTCATCTGCTTTATCCAAAGAGATTTTTGCATATGCCTCTCGCGGTATGGCATTATGTTTATCCCCTCCTTTGATTTCGGTTAGGTAGAAGCCATAATTTTTAGATGCTTTCCAAAGCATACGTGATAATAGCTTTACTGCATTTCCTCTCTGCTCATGAGCATCTACTCCTGAATGTCCTCCTCTAAGTCCTGAGACTTTAATAAGTACACTTTGCAAATTCCCATTAATCGATTGAGTTTTAAAGGGGAGTTCAACCTTTGAATCTCCTCCACCGGCACATCCAACAGTAAGGACACCCCAATCTTCACTATCAAGATTCAACAGTATTTTTCCAGTAAGCATATCTGTTTTCATGGCAAAAGCACCGGTGAGTCCTGTTTCTTCATCAATGGTAAATAATGCCTCAATAGAACCATGTTTTAGTGTTGTATCTTCTAGAATTGCAAGAGCAGTTGCTACGCCAATTCCATTATCTGCACCAAGCGTTGTGCCATCAGCAGTTAACACATCTCCTTTAAGTTTCATTTTTATTGCGTCTTTTGAAAAATCAAATTCAACATCACTATTTTTCTCACAGACCATATCCAAGTGTCCCTGTAAAATTACTGTAGGCTTGTTTTCCATCCCAGATGTCGCAGGTTTTAAAATAACAACATTTCCTATCTGATCATCTTTATATTCTAAATCATGTTTTTTTGCAAAATTTATTATATATTCTCTTATTTTTTCTTCATGCTTTGAACAGTGAGGGATTTTACATATCTCATCAAAATGTTTCCATAATAGCTTTGGTTTTAGATTTTCTACAACTGACATATCTTAAGCCTCCCTTAATTTAAAAAGCAGTAATATAACGTTACATAAAAAAGATTTGCCAAAAGGCCATTTGAAATAATTTAAATAATCCTCGTCCATTTACCAAGAAGCCGGAGGCGTTTTAATTATGGATTGGGGAATGAAAAATAGATTATCAAAAATAATAAAACCAAAAGATGGACATACTGTAATGCTTGCTGTTGATCATGGTTATTTTATGGGGCCAACAACAGGTCTTGAAAAACTTGACGAAATGGTGAAACCACTACTTCCTTATGCTGATGTACTCATGCCAACAAGAGGCGGGTTAAGAAACTATATCCCACCAGAGACAGACATTCCAATCTGCCTAAGGGTATCTGGCGGTACAAGCATCATTAATGAAACAAATCTCCTCCATGAAGGAATTGTTGTATCAATGGAAGATGCAATTCGTCTCAATGTATCTGCCGTTGCTTTTTCTATTCTTGTTGGTCAGCCATTTGAAAGAGACACACTCCTTGCATTCACACAAGTGATTGATGAGGCAAATCGATATGGCATCCCAGTTTTAGCGGTTACAGCTGTTGGTCGAGGCCTTGGAAAAGATGCGAAATATCTCTCACTAGCATCTCGAATGGCAGCAGAGCTAGGAGCAAGCATCGTTAAGACATATTACTGTAAGGATTTTGAAAAAGTAGTAGACACATGTCCGGTCCCTATTGTCATTGCTGGTGGTAAAAAAATACCTGAAAAAGATGCACTACAAATGGCATATGATGCACTGCAAGCAGGAGCAATTGGTGTGGATATGGGTCGAAATATCTTTCAAAGTTCAGATCCAGTAGGGATGATAAAGGCAGCAAATGCCATCGTTCACAAGAAGGCAACGCCAAAAGAGGCTTTTGAAATATTTAAAGAAAATGAGAAATAATTATTTTGACAAAACTCATTTCTGCAAAATTATGAGCTGCAACAGAGGAGCGTGATATATCATGAAAACAATGAAAGTTGCCATGTATTACAACAATAACGATGTACGTATTGAAGAAATGCCTGTACCCACAATAAGTGATAATGAGTTTCTTGTTAAGGTTCAGGCAAGTGGTATTTGTGGCAGTGATGTCATGGAATGGTACAGGCTTAAAACAGTCCCTCGTGTGCTTGGTCATGAGATTGCAGGAGACATCGTTGAAGTCGGTAAAAACATAAAAAAGTATAGCATTGGTGATAGAGTATTTATCTCACATCATGTTCCTTGTAATAATTGTAATTTTTGTACTAATAATCAACATACGCTTTGTGATACGTTACATTCAACAAATTTTTATCCTGGTGGTTTTGCTGAATATCTAAAAGTTCCAGAAATTAATGTCGAGAGAGGCACATTTGTTCTTCCAAAAGAAATGACTTACGAGGAAGGTGCATTTATTGAACCACTTGCCTGTGTTGTTAGAGGATTTAGAATAGCAGATATGAAACCGGAGCAAAGCATTCTCATTCTTGGTAGCGGCATTGCAGGTCTTTTACAGATAAAACTTGCAAAGGCTATGGGTGCTAGAAAAATTATTGCAACTGATATTACTGAAAAACGGTTAAAAATTGCAAAAAAGCTTGGTGCAGATATTATAATAAATGCAAAAGAAAATGTTCCAAGGCTTGTAAAAAAGAACAATGATGGAATGCTTGCAGATTTTGTGATTCTTTGTGCAGGGGTTCCTTCTGCTGTAAAACAAGCCTTTGAATCAGTTGCACCTGGTGGGACAATTCTGTTTTTTGCTATGACAAAACCAGGAGTAGAAATTCCTTTTCATCTCTTTGATATTTGGAATAAGCAAGTTAAGATTGTTTCAACATATGCTGGCGCTCCAAAGGACATTATGGATGCAATTGATCTTTTAAAATCTAAAAAAGTAGATGTTGTTGATATGATCACACATAGGCTTCCACTCTCAGAGGCTGCGAAAGGATTTCAACTTGTAGCAGAAGCAAAAGATTCCATTAAGGTCATTATTGAGCCGCAGAGAAAATAAGATTTCAGCATATTCAACATACAAAAATATGAGTACTTGTGATCTGCATTTTAAATTAAATCTGCAAATAATTGAATACACCCGTCTCCATCTAGAATCTCAGAAAGAATCCGCAATTGTCTTTGGTCAAATAAGTCTGCAATATCTACGTCAGGTCTCTTTTTTAGACAAAATATGCAGATATAATCAGTTTTATTGCTCATAAGATACATCCCTTCTTCAAGTTCAAATCCACAACTACATCATTTTGCTCTTACCATCTATATTTCTCCTAATCTCTTTTGCCTTTTACTTCTTCAAGCTTATACGTACCTGGTTCTGTTTTAGGCTTCTTTGCTGCAAGATAGTAAAATAACGCAAAGAATGGAACAACAAATGAAACAATAAAGAAGAGCAACACTACAATGATAAACCCAATTCCTAGAATTGCTGCAATCCGAGCAATGATATCAAGAAAATTTAGGGCGATAATAACGATTACGGCAATAAAAAACGCTACAATTATTGCACTTAGTATTCCTCCCATATTTTCATGCTCCATAGTTTCATCTCTTCGCATTATTTCTTTTATTCAGTTAATTTTTCAGGTCCTTTACCTACCACTTGTTCGATATCGAAAGAGCGACGATGCAAGAGTGGAAAGACTCATTGATTGAAGAATCACTTTTCCAGGCCCTTTCAACGTTGTCAAAAAGAGCCCTTCGCCGCCAAAAAACATCGTTTTTATGCCTTTTATCCGTTGGATATCATATGTTACCGTATGATCCCAGCCAACAGTCATACTTGTATCTACCTTGAGTATTTGATCTGGCTGTAGGTCAAATTCAACAAAATCACCACAGGCATGTATGAAAACTGTTCCTTCTCCTGATAATTTTTCAAGGATGAATCCTTCTCCTCCGAACAGAGCAGCGCCAAATTTCTTCTGAAAAGCAACCGACATATTCACCGAATTTTCAGCAACAATAAATGCGTCTTTTTGTGCAAGAAATTCTTTTCCGGATGAAAGCTTTATTGCTTTAATGGTACCAGGAGCATTTCCTCCAAAGGAGATAATACCTTTTCCACCTACTGATGTGAATTCTGTGAGAAACATTGTTTCTCCGGCAAATTTTCTACCAATTGCCTTTTTTAATCCACCCCTCATTTTTGCTTCCATGTTTATGTTGTTGCTCATATAAACCATGGCGCCTGCTTCAGCATATATCTTCTCATCTGGTTCTATCTCAAGTGTAACTAATTGTAAATTATCTCCTGTTATCTTATATTCCATCTACCTCACCTATCTCATACATCTAGAGTTGTAATGGTTTGTTTATGGTAAAAACTTTTTTATGAAAATTGAAAAAACGCAGGGGGGTTAAAAGTTTATAATAAAACACAGTATTTCAGTACAGAATGAAAAAGCTAAAAGCAGTCTGGGAACTGATGAGACTTGAGCATGGAATAATGCTTTTTATCGCAGTTCTCATCGGCTCTGTCATAGCGCAGAAGATGTTGTTCACTAGTTTTCCATCTTTTAATCAATTGATACTGACCTTTCTCACGGTCTTATTTCTTGAAGCAAGTACGTTTGCTTTGAATGATTACTATGATCTGGAGATTGATAAAAAAAATAAACGAACAGATCGCCCACTTGTCAGAGGAGATATTGCTCCAAAAACTGCGTTATACTTGTTTTTTATCTTATTTCCTCTCGGAATAGCATGTTCGTTTTTTGTAAATTACACTTGTTTTGTTATTGCTCTGATCACAGCGGTTTTTGCAATACTTTATGATGTGAAAATGAAAAAGATAAAGCTTCTTGGTAATTTCTATATTGCTTATACCATGGCAATTCCTTTTATTTTTGGTGGAGCTGCAGTTCTTGAAAAAAATACGTTGACTTTTTTTATTCCTCCGGTGATTTTCATTATTGCATTTATTGCTTTTCTTACTGGTGCTGGTAGAGAAATAATGAAGGATGTTATGGATTATGAGGGAGATAAAAAGAAGGGTGTTCAATCGTTTCCAAAATATATTGGAATTCGGGCATCAAATGTTGTTTCAGCCGTATTTTATATTGTTGCCATTGCTCTCAGTTTTATGCCTTTTTTTATGCCTAGTTTTGGTTTTTATTATCAAAATATGTACTATCTCTCATTTGTTTTTATAACAGATATCATGCTTCTGAGTACGTCTTTACAGTTGATTTTTAAGAAACACGTTGATATGAAGTTTTATCGTATGTTTACTTTGGTTGCAATATTTTTTGGTCTTCTTGCGTTTTTAGTTGGAGTTTTTACGGGGTGAATGTTATGTTTCTAAAAGATTCTCACAGGGGTTGCATCTGTTTATGCGGTTGATTGTTGTTGATGGTCTTGATGGTGTTGGTAAAGATACTCATGCGCGGTTGATTAAAGAGCGATACGAGAAAAAAGGAGAGATCGTTAGTATTCGTTCTCATCCTGAGTCTGATAATTTTTATGGTAGGAAATCAAAAAAAGCACTGTTGGGCAAAGGAAAGATTAACCGGTTGGTTGCTTCTGTTTTTTATGCGCTTGATGTACTTCGTTCGTTGAGAAGGTATTATCGTGAGCCGAGATGTGATACGCTTATTATGGTTCGTTATCTGATGGGAACTGCATATCTTCCCATGGGTTTAGCACAGTTTTCATATGGTGTTTTTGAAAGATTTGTTCCGACATCTGAATATATGTTTTTTTTAGATGCTGCACCTGAGGAGTTGTTGGAACGTATAAAGATGCGTAAGCATAGGGAAATGTTTGAAACGTATGATGAACTTGTTAAGGTGAGGAAGAAAGCTATTGATATGGCAAAGGGATGGTATATTATTGATACGGCACAGCCGATTGAAGATACTTTTTCTTGTATTGAAGATGTCTTAGATTTGCTTGATAATATGTGATAAATGACCTGGAATACCTCGTTTTAATATTTTTATTTATCTATTTAATAATAAACTTTATATACTTATACAACAATATATAACTATGGGATGGGGAACATTTTTCTCTCTCCTCCTCACCACCTCCTCCACGTTTCCCCATCCATAACCTTCAACCAAATATTTTAGAAACAATTTCTTTAAAACGAGGAACCGTATCATATTTTTTTAATTCTGAAGGCTTAATCCATCGAAATTCAGTATGCTCCCAATCAAGTTGTATCTTATCTCTTCCTTTAATATGAAACAAAAACGGATACACAACCCAATCATACAATTTATCTCCATAAAGATCAGTAAATTTTACAGCATCCTCCTTTTTTACACTTAGTAGATCTTCCTTTTCGAGACCGACTTCTTCTTTTATTTCTTTTAGAGCAGCCTCATAGGGTTCTTCATCTTCCTCAACAAAGCCAGCAACACCACCCCATAACTCCCGATATGTTCCCACCTCTTCACTTCTTCTCAAAATAAGAATCTCACCCTTATTTTCCAAAAGACATGTAACAACCTTAGTCATGTCAAAACCTCCGAGAAATATACTCTAACACAGACTCAAATATAATTTTTCCATCTCCAATGTTTTCGTTTAACCCATTTGCTGTCCAATTAGGATGTTGATGTTTATAAAATGTTCTCTCGGGATGAGGCATCATACCAAAAACATTACCGCTATGATTACAAATACCAGCAATATTTGAAAGAGAACCATTAGGGTTCCATGGGTATCCAGCATAATTGCCCTCAGGATCTACATAACGAAACACGATTTGATCGTTTTCTTCTAATTTTTTAAGATGTTTGTCTTGTTTATCGTGAGGAAATAACAATTTGCCCTCAGCATGTGCACTAGGAATCAACCGTATATCGTTTTTATGCATCTTTGAGGTAAAAACACAAGTACCCTTATTCTCATGCTTCAATAATGTTGGTCGACATTCAAATCGGTTGGAGTCATTAAGATAAAGACATGCTTCAGGTATTGAACTAATAATATTGTCAATTCCAGGGAGAATACCAAGCTCGGTTAATACTTGAAACCCGTTACAGACTCCAAGTACGGGATACTCCTGAGAAACAAACTCTGACAGGCCCTTTTGTAGTTTACTTTTAATTCGTGCTGCAAAAATAGCTCCTGCTCGGATATAGTCACCCGCTGAAAAACCTCCAGGAATCATAAGACACTGATAATCAAAAATATTTCGTTTTTCATCTTTGTTACAGTCCATGCCAAGTAATTGTTTTAAATGTACAAATTCAGGATTGGCTCCCAGTCTTTTGAAAGAATCATACGATTCCTGCTCACAGTTTGTTCCTTCGATTCTCAATATCCCGACGTTTATGTCTTTTACCTTCACGTTTCCACCTTAAGACGTACTAGTAATTACATCTCCATTATATCTAGTTTATTTGAAACAGGTTTTTGACGATACATATATGTCTCTCAATCCAATCGCTATAACTACCTATAAAACAATAAAAATCAAAAAAACCGTAATTTTATAACATAACAAAAGCATATGAAAAAATACGAAGGTGATAATTATGAAACATGTACACTATACAGAAATAGAGTTAGAAGAACCAAAAGAACAAGGGAAAAAAGATGTGATGATACGATGGCTTATTTCAAAAAAAGACGGGGCAGAGAATTTTGCAATGCGTCTCTTTGAAATTCAACCTGGAGGGTATACGCCATTACATCAACATGACTGGGAACACGAAGTATTTATTTTAGAAGGAAATGGCATGTTTAAAAATAAAACAAGTGAGAAGCCATTTAAGCAAGGAGATTTCTTATTTATTCCATCTATAGAATGGCATCAATTTGCTAATACAAGCAAAGAGTTGTTGAAAATCATTTGTTTAATTCCATATAAAAAATGATTCAATCAAATTAAGAATCAGGAGAGATAATGAAGTCTATACTTGAGATTGAAACAGAAATACAGCAAGTAAAACAAGATGTAGTGAATTGCAGAAAATGCGAGTTATGCAAGACAAGAAAAAATCCTGTTGTTGGCAATGGCTCATTTAATGCAAGTGTGATGTTTATCGGTGAAGCTCCAGGCTATCATGAGGATATACAAGGTGTTCCATTTGTTGGTAGAGCAGGAAAAGTATTTGATGAACTCTTGCACTCAATAGGACTGCAGAGAGAAGAAGTCTACGTATGCAACATCTTAAAATGTCGCCCACCTGACAACAGGAATCCGCTCGATTTGGAAATAAAGGCATGTACCCCATATTTAGATAGACAGATTACAGCAATTAAACCAAAGGTTATCAGTACTCTTGGCAATTTTGCAACATCCTATGTTCTTGAAAAATTTGGGTTGCAATCTGAAAAAATAGGGAAGATCCATGGGAAAATATTTCACATTAAAAACCTCATTTTTGATGCAAAAATAATTCCATTGTATCATCCTGCCGCAGCAACATATAATCCCAATATGAAGACTGTTTTAATGGATGATTTTAAAACCATTGGCCGTTACCTACCTAAAAAGACTTAAAAAGAGTCAAAGAATTTACCATTAAAAGATAGAGAGTTGGGGAGACAAGAGCCATGCTTCAATTAGCGTATATTATCTTAACTACGTTTGCAATCGCACTTATTGCATTTATCGGTGTTTTTACTTTAGCAATGAAAGAACAATTGTTGAATAAAATTTTAATTATCCTTGTAAGTCTCTCTGCTGGTGCCTTAATGGGCGGTGCATTTCTTCATCTACTGCCTGAAGCAATAGAAAAATCAGGAGATGCAAATATACTCCTTTTTGTTCTTGTAGGTTTTGTTTTGTTTTTCATAATTGAGAAAGTTCTCCATTGGCGTCATTGTCATAAAGGAAAATGTGATGTGCATACATTTCATTATATGAATCTAATAGGAGACTCAGTTCATAACTTTATCGATGGTCTTATTATCTCTGCGAGTTTCATGGTATCAATTCCATTAGGTTTCACAACATCAATTGCCATTGCTGCACATGAAATACCTCAAGAGATCGGAGATTTTGGTGTCTTGATTTACGGTGGCTTTGAAAAAAAGAAGGCGATAGTTCTAAACTTTGCCGTTTCGTTAATTGTTGTTATTGGAGGCATTGTTGGATATTTTATTTCTAAAAGCATTGAACAAGTTGCCGTATACTTACTTCCATTTGCAGCAGGTGGATTTATCTACATTGCAGCAACAGACCTGATTCCTGAAATCAAAAAAGAACTTGATATCAAAAAATCCATGGCTACAATATTTGTTTTTATCTGCGGAATTTTAATCATGTGGCTTATTAAATTGGTTTTTGGTGGATGAGGCTGCCATTATTTTTTAATAATTTTGTATACACATAATTATTTTGCTGGAAAAATTTCCAAACGTTCAGCAGTTTTCACACAAGCCTTTTATATGACTTATTAGTTATATTATTGTCTCAATAATATATAATGAATAAGTATGATTATAAGGGAGGCAAAATAATGAAAATAAAATCGTTCATAATAAGTATGTTATTGATCACAGCTGTTTTTTCATATGTTGTTATAGCTCAGGATAACATAAAAAGAAAACACTCTGAAATAAAAATTGAAGAATCGGATAAACATAATCACCAATTTCACTCACCAATAATTACAAATTCACATCATAATAGATCTATTGATCAACTGACGGATCGAAATCAAAATCCAATAAAATCAATACCAGATTCTAAAATCCTTGATAATATCCAGATTCAACCTCCCATTTCTGAAGAAAGAATAGAAAAACCACAGTTTGTCCTAGGTGAAATTCTTATCAAATTTAAATCAGGAATTGGCGTAGAAACCTCAGAAAAGGCTTTTATTGAAATATGTAAGATCCTAGAAAATACTCAATATACATCTCAAATTGTTATATCTGCAAAACCTGTTTTTATAGAATCAAAAACGTTTTTTAGAAAAAATCATAATCTTAATAGCTGGGTAAAAGCAAATCTAGATAGTGATATCAATATTCCTTTACTTGCTGATGAGTTGAAAAATCATCCTCATGTTGAATATGTACAACCAAACTACATTATGACTACTTATCTTGAGCCAAATGATCCATATTATTCAACCAATATGAGCTGGGGACAAGACTACTTAGATATGTATGGACTTCATCTCATAAACACCAGTGGTGCATGGGATGTCAGCACTGGAAATGAGGAAGTTATAGTAGCAGTGATAGACACAGGTGTTGACTATACCCATCCTGATCTTATAGATAATATGTGGATTAATGCTGATGAAATACCAAGTAATGGAATTGATGACGATAGTGATGGTTTTATCGATAACATCTATGGAGCTGATTTTTCAGATAACGATGGCGATCCTTCAGATTATCATGGTCATGGAACGCATTGTGCAGGAACCATTGCTGCAATTGGAAATAATTCACTTGATGTAGTTGGTGTGAACTGGCAGTGCAAGATCATGGGATTAAAAGGGTTTCCTAACAGTTATTCTGATGTTCTTGCAAATGCGATTCGGTGGGCAGCAGATAATGGGGCAAACGTGTTGAGTAATAGTTGGGGGATGAATTCCCGGAATCCTTCAGATCCGGTCATTGAAGATGCAGTTCTCTATGCGTATGATGCAGGGTGTACCATTGTCTTTTCTGCAGGAAACTCAAATGACGACGTCCAATATTACTCCCCTCAAAACATGAAGGAAACAATCACTGCTGCAGCAACTGATTATAATGATGAAAAGGTTTGGTTTTCGAACTGGGGTGAACTTGTTGATGTCTGTGCTCCAGGTGTCAATATTCTTTCACTTCGAGCTGAAGGAACCGATATGTATCTAGGTTCCCCAGGTTATGAAGCTGGAGAATATTTTGTTCCACCATTTGATCCTGATGCAACGCTTTATCGGGCTAGTGGAACAAGTATGTCTGCTCCTCATGTTGCAGGCCTAGCAGGACTTATCCTATCAAATAATCAGAGTCTAAGTAATGAAATGATAAGAACCCTTACAGTTTACGCTACAGATCCAATTGAGTCTTCCGTCCCTATTGGTTACGGTAGAATAAATGCATCAGAAGCATTGCATAGAGCCCCGGCAATACTTCGTTTAGATTCTTTTGAAAATCCTTATGATGTTACAGGAATAGCAGAAATAACTGGCACAGCCTGGGGAGAGGCTATGCAATATTATACAGTAGAGTATGGAGTGGGAAAAAATCCTTTTTCATGGATAGAGATTCATAATTCCACCACTCCTGTTCAAAATGATGTTTTAGCCATGTTAGACACAGCAATTCTGAATGAAAATGATTTTTATACAATCAGGGTAAATTTGATATGTAGTGATGGTGTTTATCAAGATACTATTTGGATGCTTGTAAATAATGAATATAACCTTGTATATGTCGATGATGATAACACGATAGGACCTTGGAATGGGACACTTGAATATCCGTATCAAAATATTCAAGATGGAGTAGATCATGCAGCATTTAGAGATGATGTTTATGTTTTTAACGGGTCATATATACATTTTGTAATTGATAGATCTATAAATCTAATCGGTGAAGATAAATATTCAACAATAATTGATCGTGAAGAAAATTATAACCTTATAACTCTCTATGTCGATAATGTAAATATAACTGGATTTACCCTTCAAAATAGCTGGGATCCACGCACTGGTCTTTATATTGAATCAGATTACAACAATATATCTGGAAATATCTTTAAAAATAACGTATTTGCAATTAAACTAGTTTATTCATCAAACAATATTTTCTCAGATAATATTATGGATCATAATGATATCTGCCTTGAGTTAGAGGGATCATCTAATAACGTTTTTTCGAATAATATAATTTCAAACGGTGGGGAAGCAATTACTCTTCTATTTAAAAGTTTGAACAATGTTGTTGAGAACTGTGAAATATACGGTAATTACCTTGGTATTTTATTATATGGTTGGTGTGCAGATTGTCTAGGAAATGTTAATAATACCCAAATTATTAACTGCAGCATATACGGAAATACAAACGGAATAATTGGTGCTGGTGCGGGAAACGGCATAATTGAGAATTGTAAAATATTTAACAATTCTGTGAGTGGTATTGATCTTCCCTATTCAAAAAATTTTAAGATAATGAATTGTGAGATCTATAATAATACTAACTATGGGATAAATCTTTTATCTACTTCAAATTGTGAAATTACACACTGTGATATATATAATAACAGTGGATATGGCATTAACATAAATTATGAATCAGATGGAAATCTAATACATCATAACAATTTCTTTGCCAATGGTGTAAACGCTCATGATGAATGTTCTAATCAATGGGATAATGGATACAGAGGTAATTACTGGGATGACTATACCGGCAACGACACAGACGGCAACGGCATCGGAGACGCACCCTACAACATCAACGGCGGTACCAACCAAGACCAATACCCACTAATGTACCCATGGAACGAAGAAGAATTCATCCTAAATCTCAATGACTTTCCCATGTACCCCGCACAAGAAATCAATGGATATACAAGCGATCAAATGTGCGGACCAGCCGTACTACAAATGAATCTTGACTACATGTGGTGGAACAACTCAGTACACCCTGAAGGTCCACAAACATATTCTGAAAATCAAGGATGGACACAACAATGGCTTCATAATCAAGGTCAAGAAAACAACTCGAACCAAAGTCTACCCTACCTCGACTCAACTGGTCTTCATTATATGATACAAAACCTTGACCCCCCCTACGCCGAATATGGGTACAACTTTGGTATCTACCATAACACAGACAGTAGCTATATGCTTGCACAGATCTGTCAATGGATCAACTACCCCGCTGGAAAAAAACCAGGCTATCCACTCCACATCCCAGGAGCAGTTCCTACATATGGAGACTATAGTAACTGGATGTCAATACGAGGTATACATACCAACACGAGCGCATACCCATTGCCACCAGCACTTGAAGTCAAAGGATTTTGGGTTAACGATCCGTCACCTGGTGGTATCGGTGTGAATAGTTATAAAATGGCAAGTGAATGGATCAACACATACTACCTACCAATTAACGTTACTGATGACCCTTACAACGGTGAATATGTAGCGATATGTGAACCTCCAGAAGACGCTGTAAGTAATGTTGAGCTTATTGAGACAACACAATACTGGGATAACATAATACCAGACCCAAATAGTGGATCAAACTTTTTAAATCAAATCTTTAACCATCTCATCATCTATGCAGCAACACAAGGCGCACGAGATAGAGTATGCCCATACGATGTTCACTTTGCAGAAATCTTTGAACAGAGTTATCCTGGCAGACCAATGATTGTTAAAAACCTGCTTGCTGGTGATGAAAAACATGATTTCTATATCGTACCCTATAATAATGTACCAACAGACTTTATCCCAAGGGATGGTCATTCACATAATGAAGAAGAAATCACACAAGTAGCGGTAATTGTCAACGCAGAAACCGGTCAGTTTCAGGAGACATCATGGGTTGAAGATCCTGTGAAATATCTAAGTATATCTGCTTCTGATGCTCGAGAGATTGTCTATGATGCACTTGTTGATATGGGTATTAATCCAGATGATCTAACCACAAGAGCATTAAACACTGATTTGGTTTATAGAGGTGGCTACAGCCAGTTTTCACCAGAATGGAGAGTCGCCATAAACGAACTAGATCTCGAGCTCTACATCAATCAAAATGGAACAGTAACTAAATAATGGACATCTATATGCTTTTGGAAATTTATTTTTACAGCGTCACCCCTTCCAGGGCATAAATGTCATGGCTTTCCCCTCGAGGGGAAGAAAATGCCTTTAGGCGTTTTACATTTACTATCCGTGCGATTCATCCCAGACCTGTAGGTCTGAGTTTTCTCATTTTGAATTCATAAAATTATTTTTTATTTTCAGGAGGCTATATACAGTTATCTATTTTATTATCCTAATTTGTTACAATATTTTTCAATAAGATATTTGGATTATGTTATTATATTAATAATATGATACATAGTATGGAGATAAAATATTGAAGGGGCAAATTATGATTTCCACAGTAACAATAGTTATTTTATCTATTATAATTCTACAAAATTATTTCAAAAATTAAAATGTAATAGTCATTTATGAGAAATCAATCATTTGCGAATGATATTTTTTTTATTTTATTTATTTTTAATAATGTCAATTAATACATTAAACTCGTTAAAACAATCAAAATTTTATATCCCGGGTTAACTTTATATCAGAATCTGAAATACAGACAGAATTGTGTGTTTAGCAATCCCTGGTAGAATAGTAGATATTAATACAGAGAAAGAAAGAGCAGTTGTTGATTATGGTGATGGTACCAAACGTGAGGCAAACATCACTCTTGTTGAAGTTAAAATCGGTGATTATGTTCTTGTTCATGCGGGTTTTGCAATTCAAGTACTTGATGAAAAAGATGCAAAAGAAACACTTGATTTGTTTAGAGAAATACTTTCCCATTCGGAGGAAATGTAGTGTTTCAGCTTCGTGATAAAAAACTAGCTGATGAAATCGTTTCTAGTATTAAAAAATTAGATGTACATCTAAAATTCATGCATGTCTGTGGAACTCATCAAGATACACTGGTAAAGCATGGCCTTGATTCTTTGTTTGGTAAGTGTGGCATAGAAATTGGTCAAGGGCCTGGCTGCCCGGTATGCGTGACAACCCAAAAAGAAATTGAAGAAATGCTACTTCTTGCAAGAAAAGGAAAAATTGTTACAACCTTTGGAGACATGATACGAGTTCCAGGCGTAAAAGATTCTCTGCAAAGTATGAGAGAAGAAGGATGTGACGTACGAACTGTTTATGGTGTTGAAGATGCAGTACGTTTTGCAGAAAAAAATCCTGAGAAAGATGTTGTTTTTATGGCCGTTGGTTTTGAAACAACAACTCCTATGAATGCTGCTGTTTTATTGAAGAATCCTCCCAAGAATTTCTCGATTCTATGTTGTCATCGAGTAATTCCTCCTGCCCTAAAAGCTATTCTGGATATGGGAGAGTTAAAGCTTGATGGTTTTATCGAGCCAGGTCATGTTTCTACAATTATTGGATCTAAACCATATGAATTTATCAGTAAAGATTACTCGGTTCCACAAGTTGTTGCGGGTTTTGAACCTATTGATCTTCTCATGGGCGTTTGGATGCTTGTTCAACAGATACAACAGGGGGAAGCGAAAGTTGAAAATGAATATATGCGTGTTGTAACTGAAGATGGGAATGTTAAGGCTCAGAAAGTTATTGATGATGTTTTTGAACCTTGTAATGTAAAATGGAGAGGGTTTCCAGTTATACCGGAGTCTGGTTTGAAACTTCGAGATAAATTTGAAGAATATGATGCAAGAAAGAAACATGAGGATGACCTTGAAATATTAAAAGATAAGGAATTTTCTGATCCTAAAGGATGCCACTGTGGAGAAGTATTACGGGGATTGATTTCTTCTAAAGAATGCCCACTATTTGGTAGAAAGTGCCTTCCTAACAATCCTGTAGGGCCTTGTATGGTGAGTATTGAAGGTAGTTGTAATATTGAATATAGATATATGGAGAAACGATAAAGGGCGGATTTATCTTATTTTTCTGCAACTCCCCATGTTTTAAAAAGAAATAACTATTCAAAAAAAAGTTCTGGTCATCTACGGGATCAGCCAATTCCTTTAAAAATGAGCAGGCTATCCACTAAAAGTTCGTATAACGGAAAGTAGCAATATGGAACCAATGGGCTATAGTAAAAAAGTAATGGAACATTTTATGCATCCAAGAAATACAGGAGAAATAAAGAATCCTGATGGATATGGTAAAGTCGGTAATCCTGTCTGTGGTGATGTTATGGAGATTTTTATAAAAGTCAAAGATGATGTTATCACTGATATAAAATTTAGAACATTTGGTTGTGGTTCTGCTATTGCTACAAGCAGCATGGTTACTGAACTTGCTAAAGGAAAACATGTAGACGAAGCAATAAAGTTGACTCGTAATGATGTTGCAGAAGAACTAAATGGACTCCCGCCACATAAGATGCATTGTTCTAATCTTGCTGCTGATGCATTGCATGAGGCGATAAAGGATTATAAAAAGAAGAAAAGATAGTTTGTTCTCTTCCTTAACAGATTGTTCAATTTATAATGATGGTTCTCATTTTTTCTTTTTTTACTTTTGAATATCTATAAGCCGTCCCCTATTTTTAGATTGTACTGTGCTAACAATTAACTTTATATAGTGTGAGTACTTTACATATGTCAATAAGGAATCAGGAGGTAATTATTTTGGATGAGAAAATCAAAGAAAAAACCTTTATTACAAGTGTTGCACAAAAAGAAATAAATCTTCTCAGCAGACACATCGACATTCTCACAACAGTACGAGATCATGGACCCATAGGAATCATACGACTTTCGCAAGTAACCGGTCAACCACAACATATCATACGATACTCACTAAGAACGCTAGAGAAGGGCGGTGTGATAAAACCTTCACCAAACGGAGCAGTCGTCACCGATAAAATACATGAGACATTAGGAACATTAGAATCCACCTTCGATGAAATAAGCACCACAATGAATCAATTAAAAAAGAAACTAAAATAGGAAATAAGACCTTTTTAATCAAAATACGAAGTGATTTTTTCAAAATTTAGCAATATTTTTAAATAGGATTAGTAAATAAGCCTTTTAAAATAAGTTAGGAGAAAGAGATATGAAAGTAGAAAAAATGTTGATGCTTATAATGATGACTTGCAGTCTTTTACTTGCATCAAGTATACCTGTTTTAGCAGCTGAAAAAACTGAAACGTTAGAGGACGTCGCAGGTGATGTTGTCGACTATGAAACCCAAGATCTTGTCACTGAAAATGCATATATTGAGATTGACAATATAGACATTACAAAAGTTGAATATACAATAACAAATGAAACCATTGAATTTACATTAGAAGTAAAAGGAAATATTGAAAACAAAGGATCCTTAGACGAACTGAATCCAGAGGATCCAGACCCAACTAGTTTTAACATAAACACAGTTACCTATACCTTTGAATTAATAACATCAGAGGATTGGTATACCATCAGTTACGCAAATAACTCCTGTCAGATAACCGATGGATTAGGTACGATAACAAATCTTACAGATTCAGATTTCTCAGTCAGTGGCAATACTCTTACTGTCTCTTTTAACTGGAATACAACAGGTGAAACTTTTGATGATGCTTCTGCAAATGTTCAATATATTAGAATGATACTAGATTATGACGATATCTCAGATATGGATGATCTAGATGATTTTGGCGATTTGGGAATTGTTTGGTTGGCCGATCAAGTTCCCAATGGTCCACTATTTGTCTATACTGAGGCCACAAATCTAGGAGAGGCTGGAAAGGAGATAGAGTTTGACGGAACAGCAATTGATGGCCAACCACCATACACATGGAATTGGGAGTTTGGTGATGGAGAAACATCAACTGATCCCGATCCAACACATACTTATGATACAGCAGGGGAATACGATTATATTTTAACAGTAACAGATGCTGGTGGCACTTCAGAGAGTGATTCTGGAAATATAGAAATTGTCGGCGAAGAGGATGACGACAACACGCCTGGCTTTGAACTCATAATTGCAATTGCGGCAATAGGGCTTATCTTCTTATGGAAACGCAAACGTTAATTGCAAATTTCCACCTTTTTCTTTTTTAATCTATTTTTAGTTATCTTTTTATGCAGTAATTCCATGCCTGTCTAAAGAGGATTCACCATGAGTGAGAATGAAAGCAAATATGCCTATAAGAAAAAATCAGCATGGGAGATTTTTACAAAAGATCAGATTAAAAAAGCCTTTGATTTTTCTGAAGAGTATAAAACATTTTTAAATGATTGTAAAACAGAACGAGAAGCAATACAAAAAATAAAAAAAATAGCGGAAAAAGGTAAGAAAAAAATTACCATTAACAGAGATAAAGAGGCAGCAATCATCATTCCTGGTAAAAAACCAGTTAGCGAAGGTCTACGTATTGTTATCTCGCATATAGATTCCCCAAGACTTGATTTGAAACAGATCCCGCTTTTTGAAGATTCGGAAAGTAATCTTGGTCTTTTTGAAACGCATTATTATGGTGGGATTAAAAAATTCCATTGGGTAGTTATTCCTCTTGCATTACATGGCGTTGTTGTCAAAAAAGATGGGGAAAAAGTTACTTTTACCTTGGGAGAGGATGAATCTGATCCTGTGTTTTCTGTTCCGGATTTGCTTCCGCATCTGTCTCATGAAGTGCAAGACAAAAAAAAGATGGATGACGCCATTAAAGGAGAAAGCTTAGATGTTGTTGTAGGCAGTAAGCCTGTGAAAGGTGATTTTAAAGAAAAAATTAAAACCGCAATTCTTGACAAACTCCATAAAGATTATGGAATGATTGAGGAGGATTTTATCTCTGCTGAGCTTGAAGTAGTTCCTGCCTATAAAGCGCGAGATATTGGATTTGACCGATCACTAATAGGAGCATATGGACATGATGATAAGGCATGTGCCTTTACATCACTAAAAGCAATACTTGACATAAAAAACCCAGAGCATACTGCATTATCGCTTTTTGTAGACAAAGAAGAAATAGGCAGTGAAGGCAGTGCTACTGCTCAAGTTACAACATTTCTACGATCAATCATAAAAGAGCTTGACCCAAAAGCTGATGTTGATACGGTCATGCTTAAATCCAAGGTGATCTCTGCAGATGTCAATGCAGCTGTGACACCTAACTACACAGAAGTATTTGAATTGAAAAACGCCTCATCGCTGGGAAATGGGATTGTCATGTCTAAATATACCGGACATGGTGGAAAATACTCAGCAAACGATGCCTCTGCAGAATATGTCGCAGAAATTAGGACGATGCTTGATAAAGCAAAAATACCATGGCAAACCGGAGAACTCGGTAGAGTAGACAAGGGCGGTGGTGGAACAGTTGCAAAGTATTTCTCTAGGCTAGGTATGGAAGTTATTGATCTTGGCCCTGCGGTACTTTCTATGCATTCTCCTTATGAAGTGACAAGTAAGGTTGATATCTATTCTTCGTATCTTGCCTATGCTGCTTTTCTAATAAGTTGATTATAAGTATTTATTTGAAAATGTTTATATAAATAATACTACATATTTAAATTGGAAAGATAGACTAATGATGAAAAAACATCTAACTCTACTAATCGCAATTACAATAGTTGCCGGATCTCATCTATCCTATTTATCTACTGCAGATACGAATTCATTGAATATATTAAGTTTAAAAACTCCAGAGAGCCACCTCATAGAAGGTGTTTCATACGTTCGTCAAACAGAAGGATATTTTTGTTATTATGCATCCTGTGCCATGATTTTTAATCATTTAGGACTTAATACATCACTAGAGGAAATATTATTTTATGATGGCGTGGGATATTCCCATAAATATAATGAAGATGATAGACTTCCTGATGAAGGACGTTATTTAGGGGATTTTAATTTTGTTTTAGATCTATTTGGCTTAGTTGAAGAAAGTTGGATGGCTCCCTTTGGAGAACAAGGAAATGATGAATATTGGGAGCTATATCTACAACGATTAAAAGAAGATATATCAAATGATATCCCCGTAATGACTCTAGTTGATCCTTTTTCATTATCTTCACTGAAAAATCAATTTATAATTCCTGATTTTTTATGGGAAAAACTACTGCCTCCAGGAATCCATATGATAATTATTATCGGATATGATGAAAATAATCAAAGTATATGTTATAATGATCCAAATGCAGGTTTTTATGGGGAGAGTAGCTATGGGGATCATGCTTGGATGAATGTTAATGATTATAGAAAAGCAGTTGAAAGAAATATATATAATGCATATGTCATTTGGACGTATAATCAGATACAAGAACCTTTACCTAAAAAAGAAGCATTTGAAAAAGCATATATAAAAAATATTGAAAAAATTAAAGGAAATAGATCTGCGTTCTTTGAAAATGGCCATGGGGGGTTTCAAGATGTATTTGGGATTAATGCATCAAAACAATTAGTAAATGATTTTTCATCTGGTGAAGAAAACCGGATGAACACAATACAATTATACAAAAACCATGAAGAGACAGGAATAAATTATTCTCTGTCATGGTTTATGGAAATGGTTTTTTCTTATTTATTTCCAAATCATCCCTCAATTTTTGATATTTTTATGGTTGGAAATATAGATCCTTATGAAAGTATTGCTGCTGAAAAAATTCATTGTGCCAAATATTTAGAACATAACATTTTTTATACTGAGTTAGGTAAAAAACAAGCTTCTTTGTTAACGGAGGAATCAGATATTTGGGTTACATTATCAAACTATTATAAGGTTTTTATGAGAAGAGGGAATTATTTGTCATCTTTTCGAGCAGAAAATCTCATAGAAAAAATGGAAAAAACAATGCAGAACATAGTAACTCTTGAGCAATCAATTATTGATGAATCAGACATAGACTATTGATTTTTTAACGTAATTAATCATAAAAATGTATAAAACTGTACCATACTTTTCATAAAATAATCGATGGTATTATATAGTACTGTTTATAATTTATATATAGAGGGAAAATATGAAGAAAATATTGCCATTACTGGCTGTTTGTTTATTAGTCCTTAGTGGACTTGGAGCTGTTGCTTTATCTGAAAGTGAAAATGAAATAAATGTTGAAATAAACAAAAGTATAAAATTTTCAACACCATTAATACAAAATGATGGACAGTATACATCTATTCTTTTTGAAGGGACTGATCAGACATTAAAAGTAATTGGAAAGCCCGAGATGACTCTATTTACCTATAGTTATGAACTGCCTTTTGGTTCAAAAAATATTGATATATCTTATACAACATCTGGTGAAAATGAAGTATCGATTGCTAAAAAAATAAAACCATCGCCACAACTCCTGATAAATTCATATGAATTATCTTCACAGAGTGCAGAATTCATTGAAGATCCTGCAGTCTATTTGAGTTCGGAAAGATATCCATCTGAAAGAGTTGACTATAAAATCTCCTGTGGGATAAATTCACAGAAAAATCGTGTTACCCATATATCACTGTATTTTTATCCGATACAATACTCTCCAACAGAAGGAGAAATTTATAGTGTTGATGAAATAGACCTAACAATTACTTATGAAAAACCCACTGAAACCATAACGTTTGGAGATGAAAATGATTTAGTAATTATTGCTCCAGAAAAGTTTTCAACTGCTTTAGATCCACTAGTTCAACATAAAAATGATAATAATATTGTAACCTTTTTGAAGACTACAGAAGATATCTATAGTGAATATACTGGGGTTGACCAACCAGAACAGATCAAATATTTTATCAAAGATGCAATAGAAACCTACAACATCAAATATGTCCTTTTAGTCGGAGGTCTTAAATCGTATTATAATGCAAATGATAGGGAAGATCCTAATCAAGGAAGTACTGATTGGTATGTCCCAGTTCGATATACAAATATTGAAATGGCAGGAGGAGGAGATCCAGGTTGCATTAGTGATCTCTATTATGCAGATATCTATGATGGAGAAGGTAATTTTTCAAGTTGGAATTCAAACGATGATGGCTACTTTGCGCATTGGGGCAAATATCCTGGTGCTCCCGTCGATGAACTTGATCTTTATCCAGACGTGTTTCTAGGTCGACTTCCCTGTCGAAATACGTTTGAAGTAAAACTAGTTGTTCGAAAGATAATCAATTATGAAGGAACATCCCCAGATAGTAAATCTTGGTATGACAAGATGATTGGCATTGCAGGAATGAGTCATGCAATGTATCAAGGACAACCTGATGGAGAATATCTGGTTGATTTAGCAATTGACGCAATGAGCAGTGTTGTCAACGACGAAGTTCGATGTTATTCATCAAATGAAGATAGCAGTGGACCACTTCCTGTTCCAAAAGATATTACAAGAGAAATTAGTAAAGGTGCAGGATTTGTACTTTTTGAAGGACATGGGCATCCGATTCGATGGGACACACATCCGGTTGGTGATACAGGCACCTGGATTGGTGGTTTACATTTACGGGATATGTGGAAACTGTTTAATCTGAAAAGGCTACCGTTTATTGTTGTCGGCGGATGTCATAATGGTGAATTTAATATTACATGGTATAATACTAAAAACTTTGAAGAAAATGATGATGCATATTGGACTCATGGCGATCCAGGATCTGAATGTTTCAACTGGCGATTGGTAACCATACCATATGGTGGAGCAATTGCAACAGTTGGTGCTACTGGGTTAACAGTTAGTTGGAGTGGCATTCCAGAAAGTCTCAATAGTGAAATCGAGATCAACATATTCGAACAAATTGGAGAACAAGGAGCAAGCACACCGGGTGAAGCAGTTGCTGGAGCGCTGACTGATTTTATCGACGACAATCCATTAGAAAATACCGAAGCACATGTTATAACTATTGTTCATCTCTTCGGAGATCCCAGTCTACAATTTGGCGGGTTTGCTTAAAATAAGCCCCTTTTTTTCTTTTTTTATTTTATTTCTTTTTTAATGATATTTTCAAAATTTTAAAAAAAAATTAGATCGGATATCCGCCGATCTTAAGAAGATTTCGAACTACCTTGTTTCAAAATCTTATCAATTCTTTTCTTTAAATCATCTATATCAAAAGGTTTTTTGATGTAACCCTTACAACTTTTCCGTCCAACTTCTTCAGCAAACTTATCTGTACGAGCTGTAAGAAAAACCACAGGTATATTTCTCCAGGACGACCTTTCTCTTAACCGGTCAGAAAGCATCCATCCGCTCATCCCAGGCATCATGATATCCAACAAGATAAGATCTGGAATCTCGTTATTTTTTAATATTTTATAACACTTGTTACCGCTTTCAACACATCTAACATCGTAGTCAGAACAATATTCCAACGCATTCTTTACAGAGCCCCTTATGTCGGGTTCGTCATCTACTATCATAATAATCTTTTTCATATTTTTTTACCTCCCTTTTTCTATAAAATTTGTAAGTTGTTGATGAACTACTTCGAATTCATCCCTTGCATTTGCTATCTCATTATCGAATACTTGTTGTCTTTTATTTTCCCCTTTTATACCTTCACTGAGACCAGGTATACAACAATAATAAAAAATATTATTCATGCACCATATAAGGGAGAGAAAATTATAATTAACAATAGGCTTCATCTCCCGATAGAATTTATTGATGTGTCCAGCTCCAATTAACCATCTTTCCAAACATTCATGAAAGCCATCAAGCTCAGAGAGGCTCCTGTAATTGACTGTCATCCATAATTCATAAAGAATGAAATAAGCTTCATCTACAGCCTGTAACATTTTACTAGCTTCATTACGAAGGTTATAATAGGATACTCTTTTTGCTTTTTTAGAATCACTGAGAAACTCATAATACTCATTCCATAAAAGTTTTTGACAAAATTTTTTATCTATTAAACCCATATTTTTAATATCTCCAACTAGTTTGAGATAACATAATGCAATATTGTTGTTCATATCTTCATGTGTTGGATAATAATATGCTACAAGATAATCAACACCATTATTAGAAGTTAAATACTCTTTAACAGCACCCCTCACTTTTCTGATGATTTCATTTTTATCAAATATATAATCGCCACAAATCCTTAATTTTTTAATATCAAAGTTAGAGTGAGATAAATCTTCTATAAAACATTCATTAAATTTTAGCATTTAGTTCCCGCCTCCTAGATTTTTTGAAGAGGGAAGATAATAAAATGGTTCTTTATCATTCCCCTCCTTCTGCTTCTCTGTATGTTTGTAGGGGGTGAACCAAATAAATAAGACTTTGTCTTGCTTTTTCTTTTCATCCTGAAGTTTTGCCGAGTCATCAATAACTATCATCTTCATCCTACACCACCCTTGCCTCAACTACACTTCTCCAAATTACATCGCAATGTAACATTGCCATATAACTATCTGTTCTTACTACTATTTACAAATTTCCTGGAAAAATGTCAATATGACAAAATTCCATTGCAATAATGCATTTCAATATAGAATTGCAACTTAGAAACACATAAATAAAGCGCGTAACATACTGGTTTTTTAGGATAGATGTAGATGGAATATCAAAAACAACTTGAGAAAATAAGAAAAATAATAAAAGGAAATCCAAGAGGAACTACAATTAAAGAAATTTCAAAGAAAATCGATATAAAATCGCAATGTTGTAGCAAAATATCTTGATGTTTTACAAATGGCAGGACAAATAGAAGTAGAAAAATTTGGCCGCTCAAAGGTTTACTTTCCTGCACACTCCGTCCCCCTCTCGGCCATGTTTGACTTTTCAAATGAATTCATAATTGATGTAAGAAAAGACATGACAGCAGTAGAAATCAATAATCCATTTGTAAAATATTTAGGAATGGTAAATAAAGAAAAAATAATTGGAAAAAATATCAAAAACCTACCGTTTGCTAAAGACCATCCAAAAATGACAGAAAATATTTTAGGCGCTCTAAAAGATCAACAAATCCACGAGGGAAAGATACAATATACTCAAAAAAATAGCTCAAAACCGGACAGCTTTCAAGTAAAATATATTCCTACCAGATTAAGTGATGGAGAAAAAGGCGTCACCATTATAATGTCAAAATCTCTGAAAAAGTAAAAATTAACAGAATTATCCATATTCTGAATGCTTTATTAAAATAGCTGCTTATTAGATTTTGTCGAAAAAGTATTTAGTATTTTGATGGTTTTATTTTCTTAAATGAAAAAACAAATCAGACTTTTCGGAATTGATGATTCGCCATTCTCATTTACTGATAAATATGCAACCGTTATCGGTGTAGTAATGCGAGGAGGAGAGTACCTAGAATGTGTGTTAAGCAGACAGGTATTAATAGATGGAAACGAGGCAACAGACATCTGTACAGAGATGATACAAAATACAAAACATAGACAACAATTAAAAGCTGCAATGCTCGATGGTATTGCCCTTGGCGGATTCAATATCGTTGATATACAAAAACTATATGAATCGACAAACCTACCCATAATTACCATTACAAGAGATAAACCTGATTTTGAAAAAATAAAACATGCCCTGCAGAAGAATTTTTCTGACTGGAAAGAGAGATGGCTAATTTTAAAAAAAGGAGAAATATTTACAGTAAAAACAAATCATAATCCTATTTACGTAAAATGTACGGGTATTGAAAGTGATGAGGCAGAAGAAATAATAAATCTTTCCACGATACGAGGTGTGATACCTGAGCCAATACGGGTGGCTCATGTCATCGCATCGGGAGTCATTAGAGGCGAGTCATATGGGAAAGCCTAAAGCAAGAGCAGATAGAGAAAAATGTTTAGCGTGCGGTGGATGCATCTCCGTTTGTCTACAAGATGCAATTTCAATGATCGCTAGTAAAGCATCGGTGAATAAAGAGAAATGTATAAGCTGTGAAATATGTATTAAAACATGTCCTGTCGGTGCAATTAACTGGGAGGAAAAATCATGAAATACGATACTGTCATTGTAGGTAGTGGGCCAGCAGGTAGCGTCACTGCTCGTTTTGCCGCTGAATCCGGTGCAAAAGTTCTCATGATTGAACGAAGATCAGAAGTTGGTGTGCCTGTCTTATGTGGCGAAGGCATCAGCAAGAACATTGATGATTTTAAAGTTCTAGAAGGAAGACGATGGATTGCGAATAATATGGACGGTGCCCGGATTTTCTCTCCAGATGGGACTATGGTGACTCTTGCTGCAGAGATGGCTGGAAACGAAACGGGATATGTCCTGTATCGAGATATTTTTGATCAAGAACTAGCACGTGGGGCCGTTCGAGCAGGTGCAGATCTTATGCTTAATACCTGTGCTGTGGATCTCATTAAAGAAAACGGAAAAATCAAGGGCGTAAAAGCCAAACATTTCGATGAAGAAATCGAGATACAAGCAGACATTGTTGTTGGTGCTGATGGCGTTGAATCAAAAGTTGGCAGATGGGCAGGAATGAAGACAGCGTTAAAACCAAAGGATCTAGAAACTTGTGCTCAATATACACTTACAGGCATCGATATTGATAGAGCGTATTGTGATTTTTATCTTGGAAAAAAGATTGCTCCAGGTGGTTATGTCTGGGTGTTTCCCAAAGGAAACGATATCGCCAACGTTGGTATTGGAATACTTGCAAGTCTTAGCACACCATGCCTTGCTACAAAACTACTGGATAAATTTATCAACTCTCATCCTGAACTAAAAAAAGGGAAACCGGTTCGTTTTCTTGCAGGAGCAGTTTCTGTTTGTGAACCATATGAATCAGTACGAGATAATCTACTTCTCATTGGAGATGCAGCACGACAGGTGGATCCTATAACAGGCGGTGGTTTGATGGCATCTGTTGAAGCAGGAAAAATCGCTGGGGAAACAATTGGAAAAGCTGTTGATCTGCAAAAGTTTGATAAAGAAATGCTTTTAACATATTAAAAAGCAGCAGATGCTGCATGTTATAAAAAAATGAAGAGAAACTATATGGTGAAAGAAATAATGCTTGGTTTGAAAAATAAAACACTTAATATGCTGGCAGATAAAATAAAAAACGTTAAATTTGATGAAATCAGAACACTATGAATTGTGAAAACAAAAGAGTTAAAAGA
>SDBT01001939.1_pt1 | contig 37178 bp, 44 predicted proteins | sample 2277101 | NCBI WGS metagenome assembly SDBT01 (sample SAMN10404973, study PRJNA504765) | marine sediment metagenome | isolation source: marine sediment core GS10_PC15, 103 cmbsf | place: Arctic Ocean: Southern Knipovich Ridge | collected 2010 | reverse complement strand
GTTAAAGGCAACGGGTTTGCGCGGTATAGCAAGCTACTCCTGGAGGGGGGAATACCCGTCTTCCAGAACGCTAAGTTTGATATGCGATACCGGGAAGGGGAGGGGGGGAAGAAGTTTGAATACTGGGAAGAAACGATTTTACAAGGTGCTCTTCTGGGGCACAAGCCGCTGAACCTTTCGTCTATGTCCTCCGTATTTCTCGGTGAGCCATTGGACAAGACCTTCGTGAAGGAGCGTAAGAAGATCAAGTATGGTGAGCGTCCTGACGTAGTGCTAGAGGGTTGCTCGAAGGATGCATCGGCGGCTGAGGGTCTCAACGCCCTGTTCCTGCCAGAGATCGGTAGGCGGGGACTCCGTGATATCTACGAGAAAGAGAAGGGAGTGACTCGTATCCTTCAGAGCATGGAGGCGACGGGTCTGCCGGTCAGTCAAAAGCGGCTTAAACTCGCTAACGGAACGCTTCTCCGACGCATGGGGCAACTGGAATCTTTGCTACGTACATACGGTTTTGATGAGCCGAGAAACGCAGAGCAGATTGGGCAAGCCTTTTGGCGAAATAAAAAAAAGGTGATCACTACTCCGACTGGTAAGCTGTCCACGAAGAAGGATGACCTTCGTACGCATCGAAATCCTGACGAAGAGGAGTGGACGGAAGCCATCATCGAGTGGAAGGCACTAGCGAAGTTCAAGAGCACGTACATCGACGCTTGGACGGGGCTTGATTTTGTCCACGCTAGTATCAATCAGACGGGTACGATCTCTTGGCGCTTCAGTGTATCCGGCCCGAATCTACAGAATATCCCGAAGGTAAAGAATATACCTCTATTCCAATTGTTCGTCGCACCGGATGGTTGGTTGTTCGTGAGCCTCGATTACTCTCAGATCGAGCTTCGAGTGTTGGCTAACATCGCCGACGATAAGAACCTGAAGAACGTCTATTTGACGGGTGGCGACCTACACTCCAGGCGGATCGAGCAAGTTGCTGCTCTCACTAGGATGGCCGCGCTAGGCGATACGGAAATGGAGAGAGAGTTTTGGCTGGACAAGGCTCGACGTATAGCGAAGATCATTAACTTCGGCATCCCATACGGCATCACGGGCCATGGCATACAGAAGAAGACGCGTGTTGAAGCCGACATGGATATCACGGAAGCAGAAGGGGATGAGTACATCCAGGAGTTCTACCGCGACCATCCCGATGTGAAGGCATGGCAGTTAACGCAAGAGACGTTCGCGGAAGAGCACGGGTATGTTGAGACCTTTGCTGGACGCCCGTTGTACGTTCCTGGAATGCTGGCGACGGAAGGGGCGATCCGCTCCCATGCAGAGAATCAATGCTGGAATCTCCCGATTCAAGGAGGTGCAGCAGAGATCGTAAAGGATGCCATGATCCGGTGTCCTGAGTATTTAGTGATGCAAGTGCACGATGAGTTGCTCTATCTCGTACCCGAAGCAAAAGCTCAAGCCTACTTCGATCACCTGAAAGTAGCTCTCGTTGACACTCGGCATGAAGTCCCTTACACTGTGGACGGGGCCATCGGGAAGACCTGGGGCGACATCAAGCATATCCCCGACGTGCTCTTCGATGACCTAGAAGACGATGACTAAGGAGACACTATGGAATTATGGGAACAGCAGATCGAAACGCAACCCTCATTGACCCTGCCGTGGGATGAGGCCCTGATCATGCCTGTTGGGGACATCCAATACGGCGCTCCAGGTGTTGACCTGGACAAGTTGAAACGTCACATGGAGTGGGGCATGAAGCAAAAAGCCTACTTCGTGGGGATGGGCGACTACGTGGACATGGCTTCTCCTAGCAATCGAAGGGCCATTCAGATCGCAGGCTTCTACGACTCGACTCTCGATGCACTGGGAGAAATCGCTATGACGCACTTGGATCGAGTGTCCGACGTCTTCAAGGGTACCGAGGACAGGTGGCTTGGCATCATCGAGGGACACCACTACTTCGAGTTTGAGGACGGAACAACCTCAGACACCATTCTGGCTGATAGACTTCGCACGCCCTTCTTGGGTACCTGCTCTATCGTGAACCTTAAGTTTAAGGACGACGCGGCGAAAGGGAAGCACGTCGTCAACTGCCAGATGTGGGTACATCACGGTCAGGGTTCCGGCGCGACGATGGCGGCTCCCCTCAATAAGCTGGAGAAGATGATGTCACGGTTTCCTTCTGTGGACATCTTTCTCTTGGGTCATTACTCACGGAAAGTCGGCTATCCCGTGGACGCCCTGGTACCTGTCTTCGGGAAGTATCCCCGTCTGAAGGCCAAACGACGTATTCTCGCCTGTACCGGAGGTTTCGTGAAGGGGTACACAGTAGGTAGCAAGCGCAAGGGGCGTGCTCAAGGTAGCTACGTTGAACAAGGAATGATGGTTCCAACGAATTTGGGCGGTGTCCTAATCAAAGTCAGGCCGGTGCACACTGAGCACGAGGATCGCCTCGACATGAGTATCGAACTGTAGGGAGGGGGGAATCCGAAATGGACTTGAGAGAAAGGATTGTCGTAGGCGTGATTGTACTAGCCCTGGCGCTAGCAGCGACCTACGTAATAGTGTGGGAGCAGCAATTGGGCCACTCACTGTGGGGTACCCCAGAAGTTGAGGTACAAACCACAGATCGTGAGTGCCTAGTTGGGGACTTCGTTGCTCCGGCGCAAACACCTTACGGGGACATAGCTCTTACACCGATGTTCATATGCGGCACTGACCTCCTGTACGAGTCTGATCCTGGTGACGCGATAATTCTAAACGATTACTTCAACCAGTGGAAAGGAGACCTCCATTGATTGAGGTATGGACAGACGGGGCGTACTCGATTCAAAAGCAACGTGGGGGCTATGCTTTCCTCATACGAGACGAAGACGGAGACGAGGTCAGACGGTGTGTGCAGATCAGGTACAGCAGTAGCCAACGGGCAGAGCTAGTGGCGATTCGTGAGGCGATCCGTATCATACCTGGGCATGAAGTAGTCTTGATTCATACAGACAGTCAGTACGCCGTAGGAGGTTTCAGCGGGAAATGGAAGCTCAAAGCTAACACGGATATCTGGCACACGCTTATGGAGCTTGCTAAAGGCCGCGACATCACTCTGGAGCACATACCCCGTTGTTCAACTCCAGAGCACGTCGCTGTTGACGCGGCGGCGAAGCAGGCCATGTACGTAGGAGGAGGGAATTTCTGATGCCTAAGTACGAGTTCAAGTGTCCAGGAGGGCATAAGACTGAGAAACGAATGTCCTTTAGTGAGTTCGAGGCACGAGACCGACGAATTCGATGCCATTGGATTGTGGGGAGTGGAGGCCGAGCGTGCGATTTCTCGGCGTTCCCCACATTTCACGCTGTACAGTTCACCGTCGAGCCTGGATGGTGGGACGATGAGATAGATCGCACTCAGGTAAACAACATGCTGCGTAAGTAGCTTGACAGGATCGGCAACCTGTGAGAGTATAGTTGTCGGAGGGGGGAAACGGGGGTCGCAAGCTTAGTCTTAGGACTCACGCGACCCCCATTCCTTTACCAGGCCCCGATGGTGTACAGCGCATAGACGGGTCATACCCGAACTGGAACGGTGCAACTCCGTTAAGGGGCCTCCCAACCACACAGAAGGAGAGACCAATGAGCCCACAGACTAATGTTTCTCGTGAACCGGAGCAATTCAGCAATGAGCCTCCCCGTCCTACAGTAGAAGAGTTCCTCCAGAACTACGTCTACAAAGAGCATCGGGCCAAAGCCACTATCATTGTCCGGCGTGGCAAGACAGACTTCAAGCTCAAGTCCACCGACAAGGTGCCCAGGTCTAATCCCGATACCGACGTTTACATTCATATCGAGGAGGCCCTATCGTGAAGTATGAAGAGATGTTCCCCGACACTGAAGTAGGTGTTGAGGCCACTCCAGGTTTGACCAAGCTCGAAGAAGAGGCACCTTGCGCCAATTGCGGAGAGCCTTCCTCCTGGCACTGTACGCATATCGATATGGTCTCCTGCTCAGTGGAATGCCACACCACGTCTACGCAGAAATGGCTTGGAGAGCAGAGGGATAAGTGGATCACCGACTCCCTCGTAGACGGGTATCTCGCGGATGACGTTATTGAGGACGGATCAGGAAACCCCGTAGGTTTAGAGGGTCTTCTTCGACAGCAGCACAACTACACCATTGCCCGTCTGATTGAGTGGGCCAAGAACGAACAGCTTGCGTTCTACTACATAAACGTACCCCGCGACTATCCCTTTCAGGGCAATATCCCCGTGCTTCCGGTCAGGGGAATCCCCTGGGCAGAGGTGCTGGCGATGGTGGTGTCTCCAACCGAGGAATCCGACAGCGAAGAGGAGCTTGCCCTTCACGTTGTTACCGATCCCACGGCGGGACTTGCAGGGATGGGCGAGACTGCGACAATAGAGACGCAAGACGATATTGAGGAGCACGATGTCGATCTTGATAGTATAGCGCCTGTCCTCAGTCCAGTCGATCCACTGGGCGATGAGGATGAGGAGGACGCACCGGAGGACGAAGATGTTTGGATAGGGAACAATCTTATCCAGGCTCCCGACCCTGAGATGGAGGACTCCGATGTGCCTCGTGAGCCTATTAATCTACGGGCTTTTGCAGATAGTCTGGAAGAAGATCGGGAGGACACTGATGACCTTAACAATTATAACCCTGATCAGCATCGGCATACTGAAGATTGATGGGACTACTCAGATGGATCGAGTCACGATCTTGGGTTTGCGGGAGGTACAGGCTATTTTGGGGCCAACGCCAGAGACACGTCCTGATACGGTGCACCTTGTAGTCGCAATCGTAGGGGGAGCCCTCTATGCGGTTGGACAAGCAGTTTGGACACAAGAGGAGATCGACGCTCTGGAGACCAAGGATGTGCGTCTCCTCGGTACATCAGATATCGCGGTAAACGTGAGGGACGTGGTCATTGAGGTGCAAGTCGCATGATAGCCCAATTCGTAGAGAAGTGGCTGGACGGGGAGCATAAGGTAGACACCGATCTTCGGATGCACGGCAACGGCTTCCTCCAGCTTGAGCTAGGCGATGGTGCTCGTTTGCATATCTGGAGTGACGACCTTCCTCCGGCGCAGCGAGTGAACACCGCGATCCATAACCACCGCTTCAGCTTCAACAGCAACGTGTTACTCGGCACTCTGATCAACAAGGAGTACCGTTTCCTCTCAGGAGGTACAGGATCGTATAACATCTACGTTCCTGAGAAGAAGGACGGCGAGAACACAGAGCTAGTGGCGACCGGACAGAGTGGGGATTTCAAGTGGCGTGGGGATAACGTACTTCAGGCCGGAGAAGGATACCGCTTCAGGGCAGGGGACTTCCACGAGACTTTGTGGGAGGGTCTGACGGCCACCTACTTCAGGAAGACCATGACCCATTACGCCTTCACACCGTCAGTGGCTTGTCCAGCCGACCTGGAACCGGACAACGAGTTTGATCGGTACGAGGGTAAAGGCGTAGACTTGTGGGAATTCGTGGATCAGGTAATGGAGAAGATCGCGCCCCTCTACGGACACTGCTGAGTCGGTCGCGGCGAGAGAGTCGCTGAGATGAACCGAGAGAGAGGCCCCGTGATTACGGGGTCTTTTTCGTTAAGGAGGCAACATGAAAATATCTGCTTTAGAGCGGTTTCTTCGGAAGGTACAGCCTATTAGTAGTGGATGCTGGTTGTGGACAGGAACTCTAAACTACGAAGGGTATGGGGTAATCCGAGTCAACGATCTACTGTTATTTGCTCATCGCTACGCTTACGAACAGTGGGTAGGCTGTATCCAAGATAATTACGTAGTAGATCATTTATGTAGAATTCCTGCTTGTGTTAACCCTGATCACTTAGAAGTAGTAACTAGAAGTGAAAACGTGCGACGAGGCCAACGATGCTGTTTGAAGTGCATAGAGACCCATAAAATGCACTGAGGTTTATACCGCAACTTTCAAAATTTGAGAGACTATCCCTACAACTATACCTCCGAGTAGCACTCCTACTGGGAAAAGCACCTTCCCGTGAAGCTGTACCCGTATCACGGCGTTGTTTTCGGCGATATGCTTGAAGCCCATCAACATTATTTCTCTGAGGTCAGCATCCTCGTAACCGTGAGCCGCTATTTTCGCCTCAGCGCGGGCCATTTCTTTGATAAACCAGTTACCGTTTGCCATTACCCCATCACCACTACTTGAGAGTGCGCGAATCCTGCCCCCACATGTGTCACCGTGAGTTTAGGTTCTTGCGATTGAGTATCGTGGTCGGCTGAGTATACGCGAATGTACTGAAATGTATTGGCAGTCCACGTAACACCAGTATCGTGCGGAACCAAATCATCTAAATCCCAACCGTAAAGCCCTCCAAGCTTAGTCGAACCTGTTTTGCTAATCACTGAGAGGTCAGTAATTGTAATCGTAAAACTTGAATCGACTGTCAAGGAACTTTGGATGCCTGATGCTCCAATACTTGTTCCACCCAACGAATCAAAATCCCCAGTAACAAGGGCTTCCAGGTCAGCCGGTGCAGCAGTGACGAGGTGCATTTTAGAATTATCACTACCTTCACCGCTAAGACCGTTAGCTAAGTCAACCGTTGTGAATAATTGAACTGCCGCACTTACTGTATCGCCATCATCAATAGAGGAAGTGTCATAGACCCAGGTTCCCCTGTCTAATCTTTTGTACTTGTCTGTTGTGGCATCGCTTTGGAACACACACGGATTCATATTTGCGCTATCGTCAATGGCACTAGAACCTGTGCCGCCAACCAGAGTAGTAAAATCTACATTAGTACCATTTTGAATCATGTAGCCGTCCACCCCGTTGAGCCCCGTTTCAGGGTGGGGAGGAGTGAAGAAATCTGTAACTGTGCCCCCTGATACAGGCTGTAGGCCATGAGGAGCTAGAATCCGTCTTGCCTTCTCATACCAGTCGTCATGCTCTTGTCTTTGTAAGTAGGCAGAGTAATCACTGAACTCTTTCCAGTTTCTCAATAAGTAACGCAGGTGAGATGGCCCCGAACGGAACTCAGATACCTTGACGTTGTCTGAAATGCGTGCTGTTACAGAACTTGGGCGCACAGCAATGATGTCGGACAAATCCTCGGAGATACCTAGAAGCTGCCGCCCGTCACGGGACTCGGCAAGCTTCAGTAAGGTTGGTTGATGCCAATAGAACCAAGCCTTAGCGGGTAATCTTTTGTTCATCTATAGCTTCCCTGGTCGTATCTTTAAGCAATACGGTATTCAGCATTATGCGAAGCTGCTTATCAGTAAGAGTGCGATTAACAGTTAAAATTACGGTATTACCGTCTTTTTCTAAGCGACTAGATACGCCGTTTAACAATGTGAAATGGTTTAACGGGCGTTTAACAATCTTGGACTCTCGCACGTATACAGGAAAAACTGTTGACGCTTGGTCTACCTCATCCCACACGTCGCCCCTACGAGCATATAAATTTTTTAGCTCGGCTTCGCTTAAGAAGTCTCCCTGATAGAACCGCACTTCCACGTCCATTGTGCTGTTCTTTTTGTAGGACACTCTAGCCAATTTGTAATCCATACGGGTGCCCACGATGTACTCCTATGTTTTGTCTACGCCCAGACTTACTGTCAAACGCTCGATGGTCGCCACGCTGTCCACATTATAGCGAATGACGTCGCCCTTAGCAAGCGCCGTTGTCCAGCTTGTGAGGGTCGTGTCCTCGTCTTTTACGCCGGACGCAGCAATGGTTGGCTTCGCTGATGCCGTGATGGTGTCCGCCACGGTGGGGGGAAAGTTGGCATAGCTGTCCACCCATAGGTCTATTACTACGGCACCGGACTGGTCAGCAAAGAGCCGTACCGATGTAATGGTACAGGCGAACGGTACCTCGACATCGCCGTGTAGGCCAGTGGCTATAACGCTCCCCCCGCCGTCGATGATGAAGCTGAAGCCCGCCTCGTCATCTTCGAAGGCGACCGCTCCGGCCCCGTCCGCCTTCGCCACCTGTCCGTCGGTCGCGGCGTCGGAGGCAAGGTCTTGGACAGCAAGTTCGTCAGCCCCACCATCAGCGTGAGCCGGTGCGTGAGCTTGAGCATGGTGAAATGGATGCACGTGATCTTTACGGGCTACGGAATCCTCTGTGCCATCAGCCACGCTACCGTCAATGAGAGGATCGGAGGTGGCGTCAATTACCGGTAAGAAAGTCTGTCGCCCTACTGCGTCACCTATCGTGAGCAGGTTATCATCGCTATCCCATACTGCTTGGCCTTCTGCTGTCTGCGCGGGTGTCGTAGACGAGGGTACGTTTAGAACCGCAGGTGTAAGCGTAGTGCCGTCTCCTGCCGCTGAATGATCGTGCGATTGGGTATGCAGAGCACTTACATTTGCTTTAAGATCATGAGTATGGAGTGCATCGGCGTCTGAGGTGTCCGTCAACGTTTCTAATTCTGCGCCAGTCGCCGTAGTATCAGAATGAGAGGCAATCGTATGGGCTTGAGTGTGATGTGCATCCGGCAAGTATCCTGTACCGTGTGCGTGTATGTGGTCAGAACGAGAAGGAGTCGTAGCAGCGCCGTCAGACTCCGCAGCAGCCACATCCAGGGGGTATCCCGCACCAGGAGCAGGAAAGGCATGTTGATGATCAGAGCGCACGCCTGTGACCGCTACGCCTTCTACAGCGGCATCTGCAATATCAACGTCGCCGGTAGGTACCGCGAAAGACAATCCGCCTCCCCCCTCCACAGATGTAAATGTGTCGGGGTTGACGCCGGTACAACGCTTTACTAGATTGGCCGTAGTATCAGACCAAATATCACCAATTTGAAGAGGATCGTTACCTCCGGCCTCTACCGATACGGGAGCCGTGGTCTGACGATAGTAATGATTTGACTCATTACCTGGGTGCGGATTACTTGTTGCACTTGTATGTCCATGAAGTCCGCTCATGCTACACCGCTATCCAGTCTACTCCCTCGCCGCTCGTGGTCACATCGATAAAAATCTTACGAGGATCATTTATCGGAATGTCTACGGTTTCCGCGCCGTCTAATGGGAAAGGAGTAGTTGATACGGCACCATCCTCAATAAAAACAGGATTCGTGTTTGCTTTCTTAGCCTTGATCGTAACTGAAGAGCACACGATCTCACGATCCGTAAGAGCCACCGGAGTTCCCACAGTCGTTGACGTTTTCTCGCCTACGAAAGGCGGTTTAGATTCTGTTGCCATAATTTACCTCAAACTTTACTTCTTGTTATTGTTGATTGTACCACAACCGGAGGGGGGAAACTCCCCCTTTAGCCTACTTCACGGGCTACTATATGGTACGTCCTCACCGGCTCTTGTCGAAGCTCATCGAATAGCTCCTCCTCTACGGGGAAACCTGGAACGATAAAGGTCTTATACTCTACCCCGAACCGGTCTGTGATCAGGATGTAGCTGTCCACGTCCGTTCGGAGCGAGTAGATAAAGTCTGTTTCGGCATCCGTGTCGGCCACGACTCGAAAATCAAAGGTGCGTCGGTGATCAGGTATTAGACGCCCCTCTAGGTTGAAGGAACGAAGGTGCGTCGATCCTGCGCCTCCTGAAGTAGACCCAACAAACTCCAACTGAATACGCTGACCTGCAATAGGTGTTGTCAGCTTAATACTGTTGACGCCATCCGTAGGCATACCACCGTTGCCCCCGCCATTAAATTCAACAGTGGCAGCGGCAACATTAGTACGATAGAATAGGCTCATAGCGCCGTCACCGTTTAACTCGATGAAGGCAGTTACCTCGTCCCAGAGTTTGTTCCATGTCTCTAAAGTGGCTGTAAACCAGGGTGTACGGATACGCCAGTCATCGCGAAAGGTAGGCCAGTTCCTTAGTACGTAAGATGTGATGGCTCCGGCGCTATCGACAGTATACAAAACGGGTTCTGCGTCTCCTGTCAGTTTGACAATACCCATTGCTGCGGAACCAGTAGCACTGTCCTCATTTATAAGAGGCGACCATGTGAAAATTCCCCGTGAAGTCTCGACACCTTTATAGATGAAGTGATCTGAGCCGCCCCCCTGTTGAACTGATATGTAGACTGCGTCGAGATCAAGAGCGATAGCGTTGATAGTGCCTCGTACATCCTCTATGTTGACGGGTTTTTCATCGATGTTTAAGTAAGGCCCTTCGTTACGTATATCGAATACCTCGAATCCGTTAGCAATTACCCTGAAAATGTCTTTACCGTCTGAGTACCACGTCTCCAGCCCCGATGAAGATAAAATCGAGAAAGCGCCTGCGGCCCGTCGATTACGGAGGAGTCTGTACAACTCTACAACAGTGTTCTCGCTGTCTACGATGAATATGCCGGATTCCGTGGTGACGAATAAAAGACCGGAGATTCCCGTTAAGCTGGTAATCGGATCGCCATCACCGACTTTCGTTTGTCCTGTGGTGGCCCATCCGCTGGCACTACTGGGGTCGGTAGACGTATCTATCTCATTCCCATTTACCACCTTCACCATAAGGGGATCAGTGGCTCCCTGTAGGGACACGAAGTATGTTGCGTCGGACTGATCATCGCCGGTGCTGATAGCAGAGGCAGAAGAGCCGTCCCATTTGGTGTACTGGCCGTTGTCCTGTGCGATGTACAGGTTGGAGCCGAATACTTCCATCTGTAGATGATCGAAGGAACCGGAGTTATCGATGCGTTGTGTGAGCGTAGCTCCGTCCCAGTCGTAGAGCTTGGTGACGGTCAAAAATACTACCTTGTTCTTGAAGAGGAGTATCTGGAGAGGCGTGCCAGTAATCGTTCCGGTCTGCCCAAAGCCAGGGCCGTGTCGAACTATATTAGGCTCGGAGGTATCAATTCCGTGTCCATCGAAGTACCTAAATATGTGTCCTGGATCGTTTCTATTGAGTCCAAATTTATCGAGACCGAAGCCCCACGACCAGTTGTCCATTTCAAAGGGGAGATTTAGAAGCGGGACTTCACCGAGACGAGCGCTCGCCTCCTCTTCGACACGAGGTTGAGGCGGGACTTCTCGAACTATCCAGTGCTTGCGTCCATCGGACTGTAAGAGCCGGAGCTTCTGTTCGGTACCGTCCAGGTCTATCTTGATATCCCAGTCTTGGTTCATTACGGCACGTTCCAATGGATGTCGCTAGGATCGCTTAATCGATACGCTTCCGAGAACTCGGACTTGTGGATCGTCGCCTTGAAGTGGCGCACTATCCGTTCCGCAAACCGTTGAGCCATCGAAGCATGTAAACCAGCCCAAAGCTGTGCCTCTTCAGGGAATTCAGCGATAGCGTTCTCGTATAAGATCATCACAGCACGAGCCGCAAGGATAAGCACGTCGCCGCTGTTTACGACAAGGTTCGCCTTCGTGGACTTTTTAATTCCGAAGACACGAATTTTGATAGCTGTCGCCGGTATCGTGGGCAACGTGTACAGATGCAGAAAAGTGCCCCGCACATCCCAGTCGAAGAACTCGGTTGTGACTTCAGTGTCTTGATCACTAACTCTGTGTACCTGATGCAGTTCATTCTTAAAGTACCCCAGGGAACTTATATCGTAGTCAAACTGATCCGTTACCAGGGTGATATCGTCGTCTGTCTCCTGAAATATGATCGTACCGCCGAGGAGATCAAGAGCCTGATCTACGGCAGCATCTTTGTCTAAAGCTCTGAAATTAGTGTGCATCTCGTAGAGACGGGAGGTAGGAACCTGTGCCGAAAAGTCACGCGGGAAATGCAATTCACCGGTCTGCTCAATCATCCGGCTTACCCGTCGCTCCTCAAATGATCCGCTTCCCGTAGGCCCTTCTTCAAGGCTCACGTAAGCACGCCGCTTAAGAAAATCTTGAGGCACCTCGTCTACTAGAGCCGCGTCTACCAACGTACGACCATCGGCGGAACCGTTTGCTGTAGTCGTACTCTGGAAGAAGTCGCCCATGTCCCTGCTAACCTGTTCCCGTAACTGTGCGTCAGTTGCCATTAGAGTTCCCCTTCTCGCTTGTCAGCCGGTTGCTCTCCTAATGGCGAAGACGGTGTAGCCGGATTCCACGCCCCTTGCTTCATTTCGGGAGGGGGGATTTCCGCCCGTGCTACGACTCGTTCCTGGAAACGCTGTTGCCAGAGACCCGCAGTTCCCTCGTGCCGTGATCGTAGCTCATTGCCGGACTGCGCTAGGTCTCCCTCGATGAGGAAGAGGACAGCGCGGGCGGACAGGATGAGAAGCTGCTGTGTGCTGATGTCGGCTATAAGGGACTGAGTGATACCCACCAGACGTACTGTGGTACCCACAGGGGGGTGTTCATTAAGATGGATAGCTGGATTCGCGCTTGCCAGTCGTTTTTCCCAGTCAAAAAAAGGAACCGTGACCTCCGTATCTGAAGGGCTGATGATATGCGCCTGCCGAGGCATGTCGTTCTGGAAGTTAGCTGAAGAGATGTCATAGTCGTAGGTTCCCTCGACCACCACAACATCGAGGGTAGTCAGCTTAAAGATCGTGGGGAAGACTGCCTCCAGAGCAGAAATCACCGCATCATCATACTCGTCTGGACGGAATAGGTGGAACACCTCGTACACTATACTGGCTACAGTCGTCCCAGACAGGGCAAAGGCAAGCGTAAGGGTGTTTCCTACCTTGGTGGTCACCCGTCGTATCTTACCGTCGTCTGTAGCTCCTGTAGAGCCGCTGATGATCTTTATCCAGGTGTCGAACTTATTAACGAATCTATCGTCATCGAAATTCGTGAGGAAATCGTCAACGAGCGTGGTGGTAGTGCCGTTGGCCGTGGTCGTAGTTGAGAACCGGTCGCCCAGGTCTCTAGTGACTTGTTCGCGTGCGAGGTCTGCTGTACTCATAGTCTTATTGTACCATCATCTGTAGGTTACCTGCTGTCCTTCAGTACCGATACTAGCGGTTTGCGTGGGTCTGGACGCCACGCTAGTGGGAAGCGTTCGTATGAGTAGCCCGTGAACGTGTAGTGCCGTATTGACGGTGCCGAGTGCATCTAGGGTCACACGGACTCCCAGGATCGAGCCCTGCTTGACGTTCATGAAGGCGTCTTTGACGTCCAGGTAGGTGAACACGCGATGCGCTACGGCCTGATTTGCCAGGGTCAGGCTATCGGTGATCTCGTCCAGCGGAGAGGACTCCTGACCAGTCTCCGTGTCTACAGTCAGATCGAGGGTTTTGTCCCCCCTCCAGAAGGCTAGGTCGTCAAAGGTTATACCGCCTCCTCCGAAGAGTAGACCTATAATGGTAGCCGTGTTGTTGAACGTATCAGTGGTCTCGATGCACAAACCCAGTTCTTCCAGGCCCGTATCGCAGAAGACTTTGATATCGTCTCCGAAGAAAGACACACCTATGATGCCAGTAAAGCTCGTCGTTGCTACGTGAGTGGTGGCAACTAGCGTTTCTACTGTTGCAACGCGCTTGATGAGTTGTAGGTCTATGTTGGCGGATGTGGTGCGTTCCTTGATCTCGACTCGCCAGTAATTGCTAGCATCAACGTACCGAAAGATCAAGCCAAGATTTACGTTGACAGTACCATCGTGCACTAACTTAGCTTGTAGGAAACCGCTGTCAGCGCCCACACTGAAGGTATGGATGCCACCGACGCTACCAGTAGCAACGTTACTTGATATAGTGGCAGTACCAGTTACCAGTGCCCAAGCCTCCCCTGTATCGGCTGTGTGCGCGGCCAAGGCGGTACCATTCGTATCGGTAAAGCTGTCCTCAGCCTTGTCGAACTCGCCGGATACGATGAGTCGAGCATCGATGATCTGAGCGACGTTGGCCGGAGGATTAAGGCGGGCTGTGATGAAGGCTGTCTCTGTTGCTACGTTCAATTCCATCGTAGGGTGTTGTCCAACGGCTAAAGCTACGCCGGTTCCAAGCGACGTATTCACGGGGTAATACTCAGATCGTACATCCGTACCTCGAAGACGTAGATTCTGAATAGTAGAAGAGATGGTTCCTCGATAAGTGTTGCCGTTCAGTTCGAGCAGCACGTTGGTAGTAGACGTAGTAATGACTAGTTTGGTAGGACTCGCGGCTCGTAGAATACAGCCAGAGACCTCGATAGGGAAGGTACCGCCCACTATAGAAAGACACGCCCCGTCATTACCGAGATGAAACATATCCCATTGACAACCGGAGAAGGACAATGGGCCAGACTGGGAATTCGCGCTTACCTGAATGCCGTTGAAGGAGCAGCCAGTGAACGTACCCTGGAGAGAAGTTATTACGGTCTGCGTGGTTGTGGGCTCATCATAGACACTAAAGGTGCAGCCGGAGAAGATACCCTGAGCCGTAAAAACCCAATCACGGGTAGAGAGACCATCCCTATCGGCAACAAAATCGACGCCTGTACAAACGATATTGACGCCTAGGGAGATATTGGCGTCACTAATATTACCGACACCATGTACCATGCCGCCAGTTATGTGGCCGTAGTCTGCTGCTCCTGACGAAAGAGATTGTCCGCTACCTACAACAATAGTGCAATTCGTGAGTGATGGTAAGAATAAGTTCGAGGCTCCGTTCAAGTTTACAGTACCGGAGAAATGGCAAGAGGTATAAGTGCCTGCGCCTAGTCGGACTCGTCCTGAAACACGAACGTGGTGCATGTGGAAGCGTAGACGGGAAGTAGCCACGTCGAGAGTCCAGTCGCTACCGGTACCTGCACCCGCGAGAGTGATATCTTGAAAACCGCTATCGTTTGCTTCGACTACTGCGCCGGAAGAAGAGTTGGTGAGAGTTACGCGAACACCGTCAGTATCGCCGCCGCCCGTGATGCCCCTTACCATGACGTAGGATTTCATAGTAAGTGTGGCTTCAATGTAGTTGCCCCCCATGACAAAGACAGTGAACACCTCTAGCACAGAAGCCGTAGTGATAGAGTTGATAGCTGCTTGGATCGTAGTGAAGTCACCGCCGCCGTCTTGATCGACAATGACGACGTTCCTCCAATCTACAACTCCAGCGGCAGCAGGGCCAGTGGCAGGACGGAGATCGCGTCGTCTACCGAAACCGGTAACTCCAGGAACGGGAGAAGGCATGGTATCCCTTTCCTAAGAGGGGTGACCCCGATGTTTGCAGGGCCACCCCTATGGAGGTAGTTTACGTGGCTACGTAAGTCGCAGCGACAGGTGAGCTTGGTAGGCTCCACACAACGGTTACCCGTGTGCGGCCTATACTTGACGTTGTACCTACAGTGATGACTTCAGCCGTAACAACTCGCGCCGTCGCTGAGTATCTACGTCGAGAAGCGTCACCAGCAGCATCACCACCATCCCAGTCTGCACCTTCTTTTCCGCCCGTCAGACCTTGGCTAATGCTTTCATCGGCAAGCAGATCGGTAGCTTTGAGGTCTACGGCAGTTAAAAACCCATCGGGGTCTGTGACGTCACCCACGATCAAAGTCGCAGAGGTACCGGCACCCCATAGCGCAACGGCGTGGACAACCACGTCGAGTATAGTAGCACCTTTCGGTACGGTAACGTTACCAGTGTACGTACCTGCGGCACCCTCTTCGGCGATGGTAATTTCCTCGGACTGAATGGAGTCACCGATGAGGGCTCCGTCTACCCTACTATTCTGATCGGTGATCAAGGCTTTCTTCGCTGCCGACGCGCCAAGCGTTATGCCGTACAACGCCTTAACTGAATTCAGAACTCCCATGATCTGTCCTTTCTAGCTGATCGGAAGCAGTAAGATGTAAACCTTGCAGGAATCGTCACCGGTTCCGGTTGTCAAGGTTACTCGCAAAGTACCGCCTGCCGGTATTTCGTTCTCGGCGTCATCGATGGTTCCAACCCGCACCACGGTTTTGTCCACGACGGAAATGTCGATAGCGTTCGAAATGACGTTGGCCGTCTCCTTGAGGGTAATGGCGTTGGTGCTCGTGCCATCCCCGCCTGTCTTGATACACCAAGCTTCTATGATGCGGGACTTCCGCGTAAGGGTTATGTCGTGGTCAGTGTTGGAACCTTCGTCCGCCACAGTTACTTCGACAAGATAGGGTAACGCCCCATTGCCGTCCGCTACAATGGCATTTTGAATATCGGTAACTTCAACTTGTTTAGGCCCAGGTGCCACACCCATAATCTTTCCTTTCTTACGAGACTGTCGCAGCTACGAGTGTTGCAACTGTATTTGCGAATATAACGACCATACGGGTACTACCAGCCACGCCAGCAGCATTGACATCTGTTATGACACCGACGATGTCTCGTGAGGAAGCGTCAAACCTTCGTCTAACGTGGTCTCCCGCCGCTTCTCCACCATCGAGGTCTGCGCCTTCTTTTCCGCCTGTGTATCCAAAGCTGACTGATTCGCCTGCCAGCAGATCGGTAGCCTTCAAATCGATGCCAATAAAGTAGCCATCGTCATTCGACGCGTCCCCGACTTTCATAGTGGCAGACGTTCCTGAGTCCCATAAGGCGATATTCGTTATGATGATGTCAATTAACGTCGAACCTGCGGGCAAAGTGACTGTTCCCGTATGAGTCGCATTGGCGGCAGTCTGCGTGAAATTGATCTCGGCGACTTGTATGGGTGCCTCAGTTATGCCCACTAACTCGTTAAGTTGGGCATTCGTCACTGACCCACCATCGAGCTTATTCAACTCCACAGCGGTTGCGGTGACGGCGGTTAGTTTAGTCAAGTCAGACGTACGGTCTACGCCCAAGGTCTTGATAACCGTCATATCAAGCGAGTCTATTTTGTTGTCCTTGTCGGTAATGACTACCTTTTTCGCAGCGCTGACACCGAGGTCAACGCCGTACAAGGACTTTACAGTATTTAGAACCATCCGTGTTCCTCCTTTTCAGGAATTGAGGTATGTACCCCAATGGTTAGATGAGGGCATCGACCTTTGCGTAGTCTTCCAGGCGTTCTATCCAAGCCTGGACAGCCCCAAAGTCCTCGGAACCACCGCCCACGTCCAAGACCAGTTCCCAAGCCGTGCCTTTGGAGGGCGGAATCGGAAGCTTCAAGGTGTATGGGACAGTCGTGGTACCCTGCAAAAGACCGTCCGTGTGCGTCACCTCGATCTTCTCGCTGGTAGTCACGCTACGTATCGTAACGGTAAGTGTGCCGGACGCAGAAAGCGTTGGTACCAGAACGTGAACTGCCAAGGGAGACTCTTTAGGTTGTCCACCCGTCAGAGTGAATGCAATTGTCTCATCGGCGGTAAGATCAGCGGTACCGTCTCGTATAATGTGATCAGCGTCTCGCATGTTTCTCTCCTCTCAAGAGAGGGCTAAAGAGGATTAGGCTGATCCAACCTAATCCTCTTAGAACCCAACAATTGTTACCCGATTACTCCGAACAGGCGAACCGCAGAGCGCCGATGCAGGACGGATAAGCCAACGGGCCACTCGAAGACGACTCGACGGGTCACACCGTCATCGGTGATGTCGTCAAAGATGCGATCCGGTGGGGCCATCTGAAGACCGTGGACGTAAGGCTCACCCCATCGTATGAAGAGAAAGCTGGTCTCGCCAACGCCGCCTGACTTGGTTTCGTTAGACTTTATGATCTCCGTGCTCTGATCACCCAGAGTTCCGGCCCACGCAATGGGAGTCCCATCGTAGGTGAATACGCTCCTATCGAATGCGTCCTTCGTGGTATCGTAGAGACCCTCACGCCTCGCCACTTTGGTAAGAGCGAGGTAGCCTACTTTAGAGGTCAACACGATGTTGGACACTCCACCGGCGATGTTGAACTTGACCTCGTTCATCTTGTCCAAGAAAATCTGCCTGTTGGCGCTGGAGGCATTGATGTCGAGGGCACCAGCGCCCGACTCGGCATCTACTTCCGCGTCTGAGTGACCAAGGGCCACAAAGTCAGCCAGTCTCTTGTACAGGCCGTTGAAGGCTTTAGGGTCGGTACCCCTGTCACCGTTAATGAACTTGTCCATGAACGCCGTGCGGAACCGCTCGGACTGAAGGAGTATGTTCTGGTTGAAGGAGTCAACCTCCTTGTCCTTGGGAAGCAGAAGCGCTCTGTCCACATCCATCTTTCCGCCCAAGAGATAGACCGAATTGAATATCTCATCGAACGTATCCTGAAGGTCAGGATAGGTCTCGCCAATGTCACGGAATACCGCTTCACTGTGCGAAGTAAGCTGCCACGCCCTTTCGACAAACGAAGCCATGTCATCGAAAGGAATTTGCTGCATGGCGAGGTCTTGGCGGGCGAACTGCATGATGATGCCCGCCACGAGCTTATCCTTCATGCCCTTCGCCATCGTTACTAGAGTCTCGGCCATTGTCTACTCCTTACATTCTACGTCGATTGCCTTTGCCGCGAATAATTTCTCGTGGAGCCTCGCGCATGATGTCTAGAGGGTCTGTCGTAATTACATCTACGGTTTTCCCTGAAGATGCACTGGAACTCTGTCGGTTACTGTCGTCGTCCTCTTCCTCGGACTCTTCTCCGTCGTCATCTCCGTCAGACTTGGCTCCCGTACCCGCCGCTGCTTTGACGCTCTTGAAGAACTTCTCCAGGGCCTCCGGCCCTTGAAGGTTGTCAGCCATATCAACCTTGTCGGGATCGATTCCTGCCGCCTTCATAGCCGTTTTGATGGACTCGTTTACCGTGTCCTGGGCTTCCTTAGCCGTCTTCTCCTCAGCGGAGGCTTGGTCATCTTTGCTGGTAGACTTTGTTGCGGCTGGAGCAGGCTTGTTGCGATCTGCGTATAGCTCTTCGATCATCGCATTTTGCCTATCCGCTGGTTCCATCTTCTCTAAGGCGTCAGCCTTGAGTTTCGACAACTCTGCGGATAAGGTGGAAGATTTAGCAGACTCCTCTTCGCGGGTAGCTGCTATGGCTTTATCAGCCACGCCTTGCCAGTGCCGGTAAGCATCCGTCTGACCTTCCTTCTTTGCCGCTTCTACCTGCTTATCGACATCCTCCTGAGAAAAAGTCGTAGGTTCCTCGTTCTGTTCTCCACCGGTATCTTTGTCTTCTTCAGACATTGGACACTCCTTTGTGTGGTTTATACCTCAATATTAGCAAACTACTTACGTTGTGTCACCCTAGAAGTTCAGCTTCAATTTACGGGGTGCCTTGGGCACTGTCACCCCTTGAGGTCGAGCTATGAACATCTGATAAAATCGTTCCATCTCAGGGTTCTCCTGCCGCATCCGCTTACGTGTCTCAGACACAAGCTTTTCCATAAGAGCGAGTTGCGGATTGCTGGCGAGTAAGTCCCACTGTTGCCGCGCTAGATGTTGGGCACCATCCACGTCCAAAGATCGTTTAGCCAGATTCCCTAGACGACGATACTCTCGCCATGCGGCGCTCAGTTGAGGATTCTGTGCCTCGAAAGTCTGTATTATGTCATCTCTCACCCCGTAATACTGCCGGAGAAATGGAGAACCAAGCTTCATCATCCGCTCCAGATCAGTGTCGGCCTTGCCGATTTCGTTGATGATAACCTGTTGTATCTGTGGCTCGAACTGAGCGAGTATGCTCTCCTGATCAGAGAAGAACGCATTCCAGTTCGTCTCACCAGACAGTTCATCTACGTAGTTCTCAGGATTTAGGCTGTAGTATTGCTCCAGAGCCTCGTCTACAGGATTAGGTAGAGGAGACGGACGATCAAATCGCTGGAGATACGCGATACGCTGCTCCATAGTGATCGGCACATCTTTGTACTCTGGACGCGAATGAAGGGTATCAAAGGCCACCGACCGAATCCGTCGAAGTTCACCCAGAGCCTTGATAGCGTTAGGGCCTGACTCCAAGCCACGTATCCAGTTATCGCTTAACTGATCTCGCGCAGCCTTATCTACTTCACGCATGCGTTCCACGTCGAACCAGAAGGCATCGACCCGACGAAGAGCTTCTTGCTCCGCTAGAGGCTTTAGAGACAGACCGGCTCCGAACCATTGATCGTAGTCCTTCAGATTCTCCTGCATCCACTTGCGCTGAGGAGCCGAGGAAGACACAACTTCGTACACCGACAGACCCAGATCACGGGCCGCATCCTGCATATCTCTTGGTACGCCTAGCACTTCCTCAACAGCTACATTAGTGGCCTCGATAAACTCCCGTTTTCCAGGGGGACGGTATCGAAGAACACCTGCTTGATTCATTGTAAGAATTTTTCGAGCCGCAACTATTCGAGCAACGTGCATAACGCCGATAGCCTGTTCGTCTCCGGCCTCAGCTAAATTGCGTACCTCAGTGGGACTCTTCTTGAACTCCTCTGCTATTACCTGATCGAGCACGAAATTCGTCAATCGGTCACTAAAAGCTAGTTGACCGAAAGGCTCAGGGACGGTAGCACCGGCTCCCACAAGGCCGTGTAGCGCGAGACTGATAGGAGGAGGGATCAATTGCCCAGGCTCTCCAGATAGAATAGCGCTAGTTCCTGAAATCAGGGGGTTGAGGTAAAGACCAAAACGTCCTAGCCAGTCGATCCCTTGCTCCAAATTACCTCTGTAACCAGACTGAAGGTCAGGGAAATCGCGCATGGCCGTACGTCGGATACCGCTCAATAGGTGACCACGGAAGGCAGAGAACTCAAATCCTCCTGGCGTAGGTGTGTAACCGTAATCGTGGTCGGACACACCAGCCGCTATGTATTTGGTTAGCACGGGTCTCTTAGCAGCGAGTCTGGCGATACGCGGCCACCTGCGTGAGGCGTACATCCAGAAGGGAACAAATCGCTGCATAACGAAGTCGCCACTGCTCTTCCCATCGTAGTTGATGAACCAGTCATCCCATTCTTTCAACGCTGTCTCGTTAGCCTTGACTCTAGCCGTCTTTATGTTGGCGACCAGATCAGGTTGCCGATCAAGCTCATCAGCTACTCTGTTGAAATACGCCTGTAACGTTCCTTCTTGATCGGTTCGGAGTGGAGGATTCTGCTGAAGCTTCAGCATATCGTCCATCGCGGTAGTAACCTCAGCCATCTGAGAATCGATTATCGAGTCGAAAGTCTGTACTGCATCAGGCAAACCGGCTATCACAGAATCCACGTCAGGCTGCTGAGGTGTCCGCTGGAGAGCTTCTTGACCCTTCTCGGTTAGTTCCATACGGAACTCGCCATTGCGTAGGCGTACGGGCGGCGTAGTGTACCCCTCTTGTATGAGTCGAGTGACGGCGGCTGTAGGCCGAACATCCTCGATCACTATTCGACGTAAGGTGTCTAGCTCTAACGGGTTCAAATCGGAACGTTCTGCGATCTCTGCCGCCTTGCTATAGATCGAAGAGAACACCTCTTCCCGCGTGACACCCAGTGGAGACGGTATGGCCTCCGTGTCCAGTACGTTAGAAGAGATCATGTCGAATATCGAATCCTGTTCGCGGGCGGAAGCCAAGGCCATTGCCTCTGACTTCTTGTTGATCGCCTTGGATACGTCTAGGTAGACATTCCCGTCTGGGCTCCAGAAGGCCCCCACGAAGTTGCCCTCCATAGAGAGAAGGTCTCGGTTCTCCTCCATGAACTTACGAAGCACCACGTCATTGAACTCGTCTACCGCTGTGACTACCTCGCGGTCAGGGTAGGCTCCAACTGCGAAGCGGCCCACTGTCCCCTTACGGGCGAGAACCGTTGCATCTTGTCCATCGAGGAATACCGAAGAACCGCGTATCTCAGGGTTCTTCGTCGCCTCTACCACCTTATCGAGGATAGTCTTGTTAATCTTCAACTTCTGTTGACCGACGTTAGTGACGTTGCCTACTCCCATCTTCTGAAAGACAGCCACGCGGTTCCCGTTAGAGAACCCGATGAAGCCTGCCTCGGTTATGGCGTTCTCCATCTTGGTGGGGTCGCGGAACTTTCCACGGAAATCCTGGGGATCGTCAGCCAGATTATAGATCAGATCGGTATCCACCTCAGTAAAATACTTTTTTCCGGCAACTCCTGTGACTACCGGCTCCGTAGGCGTGTCTACCGTGTAGAAGTAGGTACGCTTCTGGAAGCCCTCCTCAAAGGCTCGACCTGAGCGTATCTCCTCGGAGTTTGCGCCAGTGCCGAAGAACTTAGGGTCAGTCTCCGTCAGGCCAGTCTTAGAGGAGTAGTGGACTAGCTGCGTCTTGGGCTTGGCGATATCAGGACGCTCACGGGACAGACGGGTAGCCAACTCGTCCATATGCGTGAATATATCGTTAGCGACTATGTTGCCCTCTTCACCTAGCTCCCGAAGCACTCGCTCCACGGCCTCGATGGATTCCGGTATCCCCCCTCCGATGGCATTGCTGACCTGATCTGCGGCCTGAAGGATGAGCCGGTTCTTGAAGCCCGTAACTCTCTCAGCCTCGGCCATTGCCTCGCCACTCCGAATCCTCTTTTGGAAGCGAGTTACGTTAGCGTTGAGTCTCTTCAGTTGCAGTTCAAGGGGTTGGCGGGCAGACACCAGGGTCTCTTGGCTCAACTGACTCTGAACAGCATTACGGGTAGCCTTCAAGGTCTCCCACTCTGGACGGTGCAACATAGGAACAAACTGATCGAAAGTAGACTCAGCCCGTTTATTAGCCTCAATAAGCTGTCGGCGAAGTTCAGGTAGAGTGTCACCTAGACCTGCTTCTTCAGCAGCTTTCATAGCTTCTCTTACGTGTCGAACAGCAGTATCAGCCTCTCGAAGTGCAGCAGGAACACGGGCTTTAGGGAGTTCCCCAAACCTAGACAGTTTGGTTTCCAGTTCTGTGCGAGAAGCAGCGGCCACACTAAGTTGAGTCTTAACCTCTGCAATACGAGCTTGACGTTCCGGCTTGAGCGCAGTAGGTAGGGTTTCTAGCTTCTGCTCCATTTCATGTAAGAGAACCTGGAGTTCGTTCTGCCGGACTTCAGCATCCCCTAGAGCAGCCTGTAGACCGCCGCGAATGAACTCTCGATCCCTTCCAGTAACGTCTTTGGGCATGACATCGAAGAGAGCGTTCCAACCCGTGCGTGCGGTATTAGCCTGGGTAGCGCGAAACTCTTTCTCACGCGTCCATATCTCGTCTCCCATATCCTCGATCTCACGCCAGAAAGCGTTGTCTCGCTCGTCAATTGGAGTCTCATCGAAACGGGCTCGACGCCTAGACAGATGCTCCTCCCAGGTGGAATCCAAGTTTTTGCTGATGGCCGAGTACGAGCTAAATATGTCGTCAATGGATCGGCGAACAGCCTCTTGTCCTGCGGCAGTAGGAACGATCTTGTCCAGTTGGTTGCTAATGTCAGCCTTGTTAGTCTCTAATGCCTCGTCATAAGCGGTGCGAAGCTTAGACAGACTCTTGGTGATTATATCGTCGGCCTCTTGCCACAGAGCAGCCTTCTCCTTTTGACCGGATCGACGGGTAAGCTGTCGGTAGTGGGCTCGAACTTCACGAGGCATCTGAGCAATAGTATCTCCGGCGTGCTGAAGCATTCGTAGAACGCCAGTGGCCTCTGCGGGAGACGCCGCCTTGCGGTTCTTCAGGTTGTCTACGAAGTCGAATAGCTCCCCCTCGATGTATTCGGGGGTGAACTTATGGTGCTCTAGGACTTCCTTACGAACGGCCTCCTCGATGAACTCGCGGTTGGTGGTGTTAATTCCTCCCTCGCTTAAGATACCCTCGTAGAGGACTCTACGGGCGTCAGGAGGTAAGTCCATAAGTTCTTGAAGCGCGTCCATCTGCGCTTTTTGAATGATTCGGGCTGAACTGGTTAGACGTCCCAACTCACGGATGTGGTCGGTATTACCCGATGTCATCATTCCAACAATGCTACCTGCGACCTCTTCCCGAAGATGGTTAAGACCATCAGGATACTCGGTCATGACGAAATCTTTCATATTATCGAGAGTTTGTTTAGGTACACCAAGCGCCGTCATTTCCTTATGAAAGTCATTGAAGTACCTATTGATAAAGGCAGAACGTTTTATAGGCCACTCTACGGCGTTAGAAAGCTTTATGAACCAGCCTCCGAATACATTGCCCAGTGTAGAGAACGGAGTAGATCGAGGATTGTCAAAGATACCAGTCTTGGTTCCGATGAAAGAACGTATTTGTTCTTGTGCCGTCATCATAGAGGGGTGAACTTTCAAACCAGCCGAAAGAAGACGGAAGCTCTCGTCATTCCAACCGAGTTTCCCTAGACCACCATAAGCGGTAGCTGAGATACCGAGCGATTCTACTACGTTTCCTACAGGAAAACCGGCAGTAGCAAGGAAAGACATAGACCAGGGCCGCACCAGCATAGGCTCAATCTTACGGGTATAGATACGATCCAGAGGGCCGTGAATGAACTGCTCTATACCTGCGGCTATCCCCTTTGCGTTTTGCTCATCGAAATGAAGCCTCTCCAGAACGCTCTGGATGCCCGCACCGCGACGTTGCCTTAAAGACTGTTCAACTACCTCACCCCCTACTCGTACTCGTCCCCCTCCCTTCAGGATGGCTTCACGTTCGAGGAATGCGATCTCCTCTGCTATGCGCTCAGTAGCCTGGAGAGGTGCCATCTGCCGAAGCTCATCCTCTAGCAGGAGGTACTTCTTCTCGCCTATAACCTCGGCCATGTGGTTCCATAAGTTCCTCAAAGAGTACGGGCCAGCATCTTCAGGGAAGCTTGTCATACCGCTTAAGAGACGACGGGTATCGTCAGCGGTACCGTCTATCATCTGAGCCCCACCGAAGCGGCCAGACACCTCCTGGAAGGTACGCTCGTACGCCTGTTTAACCTGAGTAGTGTGGTGAGGTTGAGCAAAAGCTTTCAGTACAGGGGTACGTTTGATTACCTCTGCCGACGCCTGAAAAGACTTCTTCAATAGGAATTCAGGAGCTTTGTCGATAATGTTGAGAGGTACTAGTAAGGGCTTCAGCGCCGGTACCTTAGTGCCTAGTTTACCAGGGAGACCCAGACCTACCAAGTTGAGAGGATCGAAAATAAGCTCCGCGAATCCCTTCAGACCCCAGGGAGTATCAAGAGTCCGATACGCTTCAGCCGCCGCTTTCGTAAAATCCCCCAGACTATCCTTCTTAATTGTCTGTGCGCGTTCGGCTGCGATAGCAGTTTGCGCCTGCTGAAGACGCTTATCGAAAGCCTGATCGCCAGGAATAAGACTGAAGGTAGCTGCGAGAATGGAGCCCACAGTAGGGTCGAGTACCTTTCTCTCGTACACCTCTACGGCAGCACCAAGCTTTTGAACAGCCCTTCGCCATGCCGGTACTTTAATGCGGGCGTCATCAAAGAGCTTACGCGCTTCTTCAGGGGCAATGGGGTCTATCCGTGCGCCCTGAAACGGACTCATTAAGCTAGTGAAGTCTTCTCCGGTGAAATCCGAAGCTTCGCGCAACTTCAATAACGCCGAGGAGGGGGGATTAGCCGCCTCGATCTGATCGACGTAAACTTGTTTTATTTGTCGGCGTTGACTAGGATCGTTGAACTTCGCCAACTCTGTCTGAAGAATCGTAAGGTGACTAGGCATTAACTACCTTCCAAACGTGGCTAAAGGTCGGCGTCCTCCACCTGGGAGTTGCTTCTTCTTAGCGGCACGTTCCAGAGTTGATAGATCGCTACCGAAACCGATCTGCGCTAATGCGTTGAGTTCACTCAGTTGGTCGGGGTTTAGGTCTTGGAGAGCGCTGAAGCTCGGAGTAGCCGAGAACGGCTGATTATCCGCGCTGCCCAAAGGAACATTTGCCGAGGGGTCAAGCCCAAGTAGAGCACCTAGTTGGCCAGATTGCCGTCCGAATATCTGATTGGGCTGATTGACCTGGGGGCCTGTGACTCCGGCTTCCTGCTGACCTAATACGTCAGAACCGGTTCCTGCTGTAAGGGCCTGCGTAGCCTGGAGTCGAAGGCGGTTACCAGGATCAGCCAGGAAATTGGCTATACCTAGTTGCTCCTTGATTATGTTTATCTGATCCTGTTGCTGTTCAGACTCGAACTCAGCTAACTCCCGCTCTTCTCTCTGCGTGTCTCTATCAGGAAAACGAACGTCTACAGACTCAAATCCCACGACCTGTCCGCCTATTACCTGGGGCTGCATAGTGACAACGGCTCGGCCAAAAGGGGTCATTACCTCTTCAAACCGAGGAAGGAACTGGTCTATGTCTGGAATACCTGTCCCGCCGAATTGAGGCCCTGTAGGTTCTGTGGCAGAGGGCACCGCCTGTTGAATAGCAGCAATGGAGGCAGCTACGTCTTCCTCAGTTGTAGGGGTAGTCGGCACAATAGCAGTAGGACTAGTCGTATCCGCATTCACAAGACCACCTATACCTACTGCGGCTGTTGCCGCGAGGCCCGTGGCAAAGGGATGTCGAGCGATAGACCTACCCACTGATGGTACTAGAGGGGTCTTTGAGATCGCTTGAGGAACGCCTGTCCTTGCTGCTAGTCCAAGGGCTGAGGTTACTCCAGGGATTCGAGAGGCGATGCCCCCCACAGTAGCCGCATCAGCGGCAATACCGGCTCCGGCTCCTAGACTGAAACCTGCCGTTGCGATACCGATACCAACCATCAGTAGAGGGATGTTGACCCTAAATCCAGTGTCCCCTATTTCTGAGCCTTCGCCCAGAACTAGTTCACGAAAGAATCCAGGTTTGCCTTTGGCCTGCTCTTTGGTTAGCTTTACCTCTTGCCGAAGTTTAGCCTGCGCCTCAACGATAGCCTCAGTAGGTAGTCCTGACCGGAATATCTCTTGTCGGCTCTTAGCTGCGGCGGCGTCAATAAAGGCATTCGTCTCTTCTGCGCTTAAGCCTTCAGGTAAGGGAAAAGGTTGCTGTGTCATTCTTAATCCTCAGAGAGTTCTATCGTCTTCGAGGCCATAATCTTACACATAGGACAGGGCTTCTCTTCATCTCCAGTGTGCCCTGAAACCTGGAGCACCTGTTGTACATCTTCTACTCCTATGTTAGCATAGTTGCGCCGAAACTTCCTAAGTAAGCTCTCATCGGTATCGGGGAGAAGATCGAGCAGAAGCCCGTCCATACCTCCTCCGAGTACGGTAGTTAATTGTTCAACAATGTCATCTAGTAGCCCACCAGCCATTAGAGAGTACCTCCGGTTTCACGACCATCTGCTTCTCGAAGTTGAGCTTGATCGGCAGGGCTTCCCTTGACCGGCCCTCCGTCTACATCAGGCTCGGAGCGAGCTCTACGTCCACCGCCTCCACCTTCGCCGCCACCAGTGGCCTGCTCAACTCTGGCAATTATCCCTTCTAGTATGTCTTCGAGTCCGAGCTTCTCGGATACACGGCCTAGGGTGGCTTCACCTATCAGATTCATGATGGGCTCACTGAACATGAGGCGGGCGGCTAGTATGCGACCCATCTCAGAACTGGGATCGACATTAGGGAAGTAGGTACGTATCGCAGTCTGTGGAGACATGAGTCCACCAGCGACCAGTGCGATGGCATCGTTGTGCTTTCTGATCTCGTCTTCCGGCTCCAGGACACCTACCTTAATCTCGACGGCATGGTGATTCTTAAAGTCCTTACCGGATATGGTCATGAAGTTGTCTTCGGTAGTACCGGCCTGGATGTTGATAGGCCCCAAGTCGAGAGCCTGCATAATCCGTCCAGCCTTCCGGCAGACCTCCTCCAGCATGCGCTCCATCGTCCATACGAGTGGGCCGTAGCGAAGGCGGGCCTGTCCTAGTTCCAGTTGCCGGTCGAATCCCGATGTAATCCCAGGCTCTCGAAGTCCTCGGACTACACGAGGAGCGGCTGCTGCCGAGATGATTCCGTTATTTAGGGCCATGAAATTGAAGACCATGTCAGGCGGAAGCTGTGGAGTAAGGTCGGTGATTTTGACTCCAGGAGGTAGGGGCTGGATCGTACCGTATTCCAAGCGGATACGGGGCATCTCGTTGGCTCGATCTCCCTCAGCAACCCGTACCGGCCATGCTCCCCCCTTCAGCACTATATCGGCAATGCTGTAGGCACGGGACTCAGCCAGTAGAACAGACTTGATGAAGCGTAGGAGGCCGACGTACTTCTTCTCTAAACGGTGCTCCCAGTCATCGTGACCGAGACCAGAACCGCCGATTATGTAGGGATGGACGCTTTGCCTGTGCTTAACGAGAGTCTCCTCACCCTTCAGTGCAGAGGTCTTGTCAATAATAACGGCGCGGCGCTTATCCTCCCAGTATTCGAGGACTTCAACCTCATCCGTGTTCTTGCGATTCTTAGGGTTAGGCCAGTTCGGGAACTCCTCTTTGAGATCGCCGACCATCTTGTTGTTGACTTCCATTATCCAACGAGGCGGCTCATGGGTATGATCGAACATGATCTCTCTAGGGTGGATGACCTGTAGGTCAAAGGGGATAACGTTTTTCCTGTCAACCGTCCACTCGTCAACTCGTTCCTTAAGATCATCGTCTGATTCGTTTTTGAGTCGAACGGGTTTCGGAGGGAATAAATTTCTGTCGTAGATCAACTTCCAGATCGTGATGCCGGTCATGCCCAGGCCTTTGCCCCCGTTACGGAAACGAGAGGTGTCGCCTTTACGGTCAACCCAGTTCAACAGCGCCTCATAGAAGCGCCGTATTTTGTTGGCCTGCTCTGTCCCTGCCTTATCGGTCTTGCGTCGAGGAACGTTAACACGTCGGTTGACCGGAGCTATATGGTCAGCAGCGGTGTCTATAACTTCTCGCGCTGTGGGGAGGACTATACCGTCCTTCCTGAACTTACGAGGCAGATTAAGGAGTTCAGCTACATCCAGATCGTAGAACTGCTCGTCCTCTCTGATCTCAGAATGAAGCTGGCTAAACTTCCCGTCGATGAAACTTTTTAGGTCAGTAATGTCTTTGACGTTCTCAACATGACTAGGCATTTAATAGCGCCTCCCTTAAGGACTTCGGCTCTAGGTCGGAAAGGTCGGCCCAGTGCTCGAAGTCAGAGGACTCCAGAAACTCCTCAGCACTTTGCCTTAGAGCATCTCGCTCAATATGGACTCGTGAGGCGTAGGGGAGATGCCTATATTCTGGCGGCACTTCGTCCGCTGTTACTCCCTTTCCCTGCAAGTCCCGCTTCAAGCATATCCAGAAATCCACTGTCATCATCGTGTACTGGTCTGGCATCGGGTTCCCCCCTCTTTAAGATTGCGCCCATGCCTTCGCATAGGCCGCATGGTGCATAATCGCCGTCATCAAATCTCTCGATGCGGCTACCCTGACAATCAGGGCAGGTTATTTGTACCAATCCCTCTAAGGGATTCCTTTTGCTCCATTGTATATCAGTAAGTAGAACGAATCCAGTCTTCATGTCGTCCGCCCCATCGTAATGGTGGGCCGTGAAGTCTGTCATAGGTTCTTGGAAGTTACAGCGTGCGTGCCATGCGAAAGCCAGCGACATGACCTCGTCATCATGGCCGGAGAGAGCTTCGAACTTACCGTTGTCGTCGTTGTACCCGAAACTCAGAAGCTCGGTCAAGGTGTTATCGGAGTAGAAGGTTAGCGCTCCGGTACGGATGCCTGACTCCAGTTCGGCTAGAATATTGGCCCGATTAGACTCGTTCGTGTGCCAGCCAGCAACGTTCTTGGAGCGATGGAATATCTTGTGTACTGGGTAGCCCTCGTCCTTGAAAGCTTTAATTACGATACTGCCCTGGAACTGCATCTCCACAATCACAAAGGGGTGGTCATAGGACTTGAGAAGCTGATAGACTAAAGGCCCGAACTCCTCAATTGGAATGTGGCCTCTGACTTTAGCGACTACCTCACCAGTGAGTACGTCCACGATTTGACATACTGAATAGTCTCCTCCGGCAATACCGAGGGCGGTATCGACTCCCGCCACGTAGTCGTGGCCTGGGATGGGATTCTTGTATATTTCACATATCCCCAGAAGGGTAGAGAATACGTCGGTAATGGGCATCGTACCAAGGCGTTCCAAATCAAACATACAGGTACCGGATAGAATGAAAGCTTCTTCTGCATTACGTGGATACTCTCCCTTCACCTTGTACGCGGCCATGTCCTTGGACACAGCGGCCAGGAATTCTTCATCTCGGCCAGGAACCACATCGTAGGGGAGGAAGACAGAGGCGAAACTGCTCTTCTTAGCCTCGGCCTTTATCCAGGTATCGTAGTAGTATTTACCGGTACCACCACGTCCGTTGGCGGTACTGATACCTACGATGGTGGCGTTCTCAACAGTAGGAAGGATAGCGGTCATGTTGTTCTCTGCGTAGGGATGGAAGGCCCACTCATCCAGAAGCACTAGGGTAGCAGTCTCACCACGACCTGATCCCTCAGTGGCGGGGAAGGAGCGTATCTGGCTCTCCATGATGGGGAAGGTCGTAGTCGAGTCGTTATCCTTGCCAGTGGGCTGCTTCATCCATTCCGGTAGATGCCGGTAGATGAACATGGCCTTTGACTTGAAGGAGATAGCATCGTCCTCGGTCTTGGAGAGCATAAGAACGGATGAGTTGGGGACGAACAAGGCGATGTGAAGGGCTATCGCCGCCCAGAACCAACTTACGCCGACCTGTCGGGCCTTTAGGATTATGATCCGCTTTTCATTGTGATACAACTCTAGCAGTTCAAAAAGGTGATCCCAGGGCTCGAAGCTTAAGATCAGACCACGGTTCTTGTCCTCTACTTTGACGTACTTCGTCAACCAGTGCCATTCGTCTTTAGCGCAACGTGCATGTTCCTCGACATACTCACGAGGGATCGTAACGCCACCTACTGACAGGTTAATAGATTCCCCAATTATCGCGTCAACTGCTTCCATTAGAAAGTTCCTTGGCAGTTACGTCTATCACATTCGCAGAAGGGACTAGAACCGCGTGCAGGGCCTCTGCGAGTACCTTGGCGATTTCTTTCATGTCCCCCGCACCACCCTCATCGATGATGGGCTGTGCCGCCTTTCCTAAGACCTTCTCGATAATCAGTTTGCAGGCATTGTACTGCACAATCTCGTTCTCGCTAGCTGCCAGGAGAATCATCTTAGCAATAGCGTTAGGGAGTGCAGCTTCGAGTGCGTCTTTGCCCGCTTTCTTGTGGTTCATACCACAACTTTACCATTTTCCGAGAACCCGTGCAATAGGGAGGGGGGAAGCCTCGTCCGGTTTGCGCTATAATATTAGACAGGAGGATCGATATGCCGTCAATTACGCAGGTAATGACCCAGGGCGACGAAATAGACCGAGACCGTATTCGGCAAGGCCAGTTTCCACTGGCATTCACGCCTCGCATCAGTATTGGCAATCCGATGCAGCGCCTAACGGAGCAGGAGAGTAGCAGCATCAAGAACATCGTCGGAAATCAGTTCGGCTTCAAACTGCCCCCGCAGCGTGGGATACTTCAATTCTTCGGAAAGTAGGAGGAGACAATGCCTGACCACACACCGGCTGAGAAAGCTAAGAACGTTAGGATCAAGCGGATCAACGAGAGCGGGCAGCGCCTCAATACGAAGCGGCTGGACAATCCCAAGAGGAACAAGTAATGTGGTACTGCAAATGTCACGGGATAGAGTTCGATATGGAAGAGGATGGTTGCTGCCCGTCTTGTTCAGAGGAATGGACAGGGCCTAGTGAGCGTGCTGAACTAGACAAAGAAGATGAGGCTTACGCTGAAGTAGGAAAATAATTTCATAGTTGTGGGATTCCGAGAGCGTGCGGGATATTTGATAATAAAGCTCTAAGGAGTCCCACCCTGGCGTCACCGGATACCCCCCCATCGCCTTCTGGTGCCACCGGCATTCCCTCCCTGTCGAGGGTGCCGACACCCATTCTTTCTAGGTGCTGGCATGCCCGTAAAAATACGCAAGGAGGGGGGATGCCTCTACCCACCCAAGATAGGTGCTGTCCTCGTTGCTTAGTACGTGCTCACACCTACGCCTATCTCCTCTGTTATGTCAACGATGCCGCCCAGGTCACCGCCTTGTCACCTCTACGTCCTAGTATCCTTGACGTTTGAAGGACACAAAGAAGAGGACGCCGCCACCGACGCCCTCTTTGTACCCCTCTGTTTGTACCCCCACCTTGTGGTTTGTACTACAACCTAGTCGTGGTCATCACATCGACAGCCCCTAGCATGCGGGTTGCCGTCATCGTCCACTGGTACACCTCGGCACCTTAAGCAGACGCATGACTCGCGGTGTTTCATGCTTCCAAACCGTCTATCATACCTGTTGCCGTACACTCTAGGACGTTCAAGCCTGTCGCACGGGCCATTGATGATAGCCTCTACCATGTTGCGGATCAGATGCCATTCATTCTGAACGATAACCCCGTTGTTCTGGTACTCGTCTGCTTCCCTTCCCGCAACACCGGCAATCACTTGCATCGTATGCTTAACGCCATGCCTCCTGATATCCTGTAGCACTTGATCTTTGAACTGCTCAGTCATATAAACCTCCCTATATAACGCGTGTGCGTATTACTTATTCGTTAGCCAACACCTGAACCTCGTAGTATGTCTGTTCCGCCCGTTCATGCAAGTCCCAGGACGTGTTAGCCCGTGATGCGAATACAGACTCTTGATGCTTCACCAGCACTTCAATCCGTTCTCTCATGTCCATGCTCGTCCACAACGCCTCAGTCGCCTCAGTTTCCCGCTCTGAGTGATCCTCCTCGTCCAGTATCGGATACTCTGCTAGCTGTTCGGTGATACCCTCCAATGCCGCGACTGCTACCGTGTCACTCTCGTGTACTAAGATTTGCTCAAAGCTACCGCACCAACTCCCAAAGCTACCGATTATCACCGTATCAGACGCACCACCTAACATCTCCAAAGCTGCATAGAAATTAGAGTCTGTTAAGGCATCGGGGCTACGAGGAAACTGCGCTGGCCCCTCATAATACTCCGACATGTCCTCACCCATATAGTTGCTAGCCTTCGTCCACTTCTGAATAATCATGTTTTCATCTCCATTCCACTAAACATCGGTAATTGATACGTTGACCGTCCAGACTCCCATAAGAATGAGTGGTCTTCAGGCGTCTTATGATCACTCCAGAGACGTTTCCAGTCCCAAACAGCCCACTGATAAGCGAACACCGGCATATCAACCTCATGGGCTTCGATCCTTAACTGATCCTCCAACTCCGAATAGACGTCTAGCCTTCGATACACTCTGGACACCTCTTGCTTTGTTGGTCGCCGTTCCATTAAGACTTGAAGCATATGAGTATCAAGACACACCACTTGAGACTCCAGAGGATTGATCAGGCAAGCCGCAAAGCTACTCTTACATATTCCTAGTCCCGGAAGCTTGTGCGTCTCTCTATGCTCTTGTGAGCCGTCCGGTAGTGGCATGCCGTCAATGATTAATTCCCTTGACTCCCAAACATGCGCCGTCTTCGCATAGGACGCCAACACACCATTATCATTCAACGTGTCCGCATACTCCTGAGAATCGCAGTCGTGCCTTGTCGCAAGAAACCCGTCAATCGCCGCACTCATAGGCGTATGTGCCGATATGATGGCAAACTCTACCTTGTCCATGCCACTGTGCGGACTGTCTAGCACATTACGAAGCCAATTATAATACCTCGCTCTATACTTGTCGGCGAATTCCTTGCGGTCTAGCATGTTACTTAAACTCCGACTTAATTGGACTTACACCGACGTCAAGCAGTCCAGCATTATGGTTGTAAATCGCTTGACCGTTTTCCGTTAAACCTTCATAGAATTCGCTAGACCCACTAGCCTTAAATCCGAGCCGGTTAAGACGGACGTACATATCGTAAAGCCCGTAATCATGCGCTAACAGGCTAAACGCCTCGCAGATATCGAATCTATCAAAGTACATTATTCCATGTACTCCCATTCAGCGTACGCGAAGGCGTTAACCGATTCATCCTCATGCTCAATAATGATGCTAACCAACCCCACTGTGAGTTTACAGCCCTTGTCCTTCGTGTAGCCGTCTGATTGCACCTTAGAGATGGCCCTGTCAATCATGTTTATCTGGTTCAAACTGATCATTAACTTATCCTTCCGCGCCGTATTCGGCGTCTATTCGATCCGGTGTTTTGAATCCAACGACACGTTACCGGATTTTTGATTAAACCGTGAATAATCTTAACGTGGACGGCGCGGTTTTCGTGGAGGTTGAATTCCTTCAGGCACGCATCCACTGGACAGGCGAACTGTATCCTCATTGCGTGCACCTATCCTCTGATACCCACGCTAGACCGTCGCCGCCGACAGGCTGGACTTGCAAGTCTACGTTCCCATACCGATTACGAGTAGCGAAGACTGTCATCGGGACAGAGAATTTCCCCTCAAGTCTCACCATTACGACGGATTCGTCCTCCAGTTTACGCCGGTTTTCCCTTGTCAAATCTGCTACATTCATGCCTTTATCCCTTCCGCCTCGCACCGTTTAAGATAATCGTCCATCGCTCCCTTTAGAGTTAAATCGTAGTGCCCTGAGATATGAAATACAGGATGATTTTCCCGAAGGACTGCCATATGCGTTATGAACCTTCGGGGCTCGTTCACTAATTTCGTTTCATCCGCCCGTATCTCGATGCGTATCTCAACGCCCTCATCTGACCGTTTCCACTCCGAGGCTAAGATTGTATTCAACATTACATTCCCCACTGTACTAGGGCCATGAACACCCCTACGACCCCGATGTAGAACGCTACTCTGCTATTCATAACTACCTCCATCAAAATGTGCGTTCAACTCTTGATGCGTCCGTAAAGTCCTCTTGCCGGAAAACTTCTCGTTGCACTCACCGCACTGATACAACGTACATAGAGGACATAGAGGTGTGTCGTTGCTATGCGTCAACTTATGGGTTTTGATTTCGTTCTCAGTCACTAGGCTTACCTCCATTAAGATTAACTGTCCCTACCATATATAAGGCTAAGGCCCTGTACATAGGTGCCACCACCCAATTATGTACCCGTGCTCACCGTCAATTCGGACTAGGCGCTTCCACTCACTCGGTCTAGGTATAAGCGCCGATGTCCTTGTGTACCTGGGCTGCTACCGTTTCTTCAATGCTATTGGTGAAAGTCGAGGTACCGCTGAATGGAAGACGAAAATCGTAAGTTAATTGACGAACTCTATCAAGTCGCTGAAGAGGGCTTAGGGCGTCATCTGGATAACGCGCACGACAATGATGACGCCGAAGAACGAGGTCGATCCCAGGGTCAAAAGGACGCATGGCGTACGGTATTGCTGTTAGTTGGAATCCGTACGCCTATAGCAGGTATCCACTCCAATGGATGCCCACTTTGTGGTAAAGGTCGATACTAGAGTTGAGGTATAAAACACAATGAGAGTTATGCGAACACTGAACAAAGCCATCGATGAACAACGTAGACGCTGTCGGTCTATCCAGGACAGTATGGAGAAAGACAGCCATCCACCGTCATTCTTTATTCTTCGACAGGCGCAGAGTAAGTTGGACGGTCTACTTTATGCCCGACGAATCGTACACGTTGAATTATGTGGCGTGCAATGCTTCGATTACTAAGGGATTGGACGCTTCTGGCGGCTCTGTTCCTAGCCTACCATCTGAATGGAGGTTTCCCCGATGTCTACACTATCCTCAATTGATAGAATGGGTGACTGCCACGGTGTACGGCCTATCGAGGTGGGCAAGGCGTACTGCTTCAACGAGTGGTCAGAACAGACGTTCAACCTCAACTCCAACGGACACAGTCAATTCCCAGAGTTCGAGTGCACGTCCTGTGGGCATAAAACGTGTGGCCCACTCGTAAGATAGGTGCTGGCACGAGCGCAATCAAAGCTCGTAGGGCTTATGCTGGAATAGTCGGACATTGAACCGACACAGTGACCCCGCCTCCTACCTGATGATGTAGGGACAACCCTGAAGTAGACGGAGGCGGGGCACGTAAGCAGTCAAGGAGGCCAGAAATGGCAGGAGCACAGACAAGTTTCAAGATGCCGAGCAACAGACATGCTATCCTTCGCGCTCTCCTCCAATTCTTCGGAGGAATGATATCGAGGGAACAAGTGATGACCGTTCTGTTGACTTATGGTATAGATCGAGTCGATGACGCAAGCTTGGACGCCCGCCTCAAGATGCTGGCCCAGAGTCTACTCAGCGAAATCAGTTAGGGAGACCAGTAATGACGAAAATAAGAGCAACAGTAATCACTCTCGATAGAAATGTGATTATAGACCCACACAAGCTTCAGGTGACCCTTCAAATACGTTTTGCGACACGAGAGGTCGCAAAGGTATTACGAGTCGATCAAGAAATTGAACTTGAGATTGTTGAGGAAACGGACTGATGGCAAAAGCAAAGGCACCACCAGAGGCGCTGGCACAACTAGAGAGTCTTCGACCTGCGCTGGCAGAGTTGGAGCGTGCGGCAATCTGGATCGCCAACAGGCGGCTCAGTCAGATCACCCATAGGGTCGTGGTGACCATTCAGACCAAGGGCAAGAAGGCCAACTGTCTGGGATGGTTCTCAGAGGCCCAGTGGAGCACCCGCGAAGGCGAGGACGTGCACGAGATTAACGTCACTGCTGAAAGCCTCCAGGGTGAGGTCATCGACATCTTCCATACGATGGCTCACGAGCTTTGCCACCTAGAGAACAACTTCAACGAGATCAAAGATGTGGCGAAGGGGGGAAGGCACAACAAGAAGTTCGAGGAGACCGCCGAGATCATGGGTCTGGTCGTGGAGGCTCCTGTTGACGGACGCGGGTACACGACAGCGGGGCTGACCAAGGACTTCGAGGCTGAGGTCATGGAGGAGTTTAAGCCGGACGTGGCCGCGTTCAACCTCTTCAGGCAGGTCAAGCTCAAGAACAAGGCCGTGAACAAGACCAAGGCGTACATCTGCTCCTGCGAGGACAGCGCCACGTTGAGGACGGCCAAGGACTTTCAGGCCACCTGCGACGTGTGCGGCGAAGCCTTCGTGATCAAATCATGAAGTGTAAGAGGTGCGGTGGAGAGCTAGACTATCACCTCCGAGACTCTCGTTTCGTGCATCATAACTGGCAAGGATGTTTCGAGCATCAGAAGAGAGTCCTGGATCGGATCAAGAAGTTGCTGGAGAGTTGCTATGCACAGTAGTCACGAAGGACACCGGAAACTGACCAAGTGCTCGTGTCGACGGACTCCGAAACAGCATCGGGCCGTTGACCTACGCTCCACCACGGGGCACATCATGAGGATCGCCAGGGCGTTGGCGCGAGATATCAAGGATAAGGCATGAAGTACCTATTACTTACATCCGAAGACGTAGACGTTATACGCTCGGCCCTGACGGCCTTGAGCCATGGCGACAACGATTCCAACTGCCCATACCCATGGTACGGCGATGGA
>SDBT01001938.1_pt1 | contig 37179 bp, 34 predicted proteins | sample 2277101 | NCBI WGS metagenome assembly SDBT01 (sample SAMN10404973, study PRJNA504765) | marine sediment metagenome | isolation source: marine sediment core GS10_PC15, 103 cmbsf | place: Arctic Ocean: Southern Knipovich Ridge | collected 2010 | reverse complement strand
TTGTATTTTTTGGATTTTAGCAACACCAGAATTATTAATGCAACATATTAAGGTACAGAACAATGAAGCGGCTAATCTAGGTTTTCCATCGAAGGGATTTGCTGAAATTATTTCTGAAGTTTCGGAATCGAAAGAAATGTACCAATGAGAATTCAGTGAATTAAATTTAACTTGAAGTCCTAATGGTTCAATATAATTAGATAAATTAATAATTAAGTTTTGGAAATAAATTGATTTATTCTTATCTTTAACATTTAGAGCATTAAGAATTTCCTTTTTTGGCGCTCCTATCTCGGATAAATTTGTTTTTTTACTTAGAAAATTCATTAAAACTGTCAATTCGTTCATTTTTTTCTCCTCTTTTCATAAATACAAAAAGTTAGTTTCTTTCTGATATTTAATCTTCCCTAATTTTAATAAGATGCTTCAAGACATCTATAATAGTAAATAAAATATTAAGAATTAAATGTATGTATATTAAATTACTTTATACTAATATAAGTAGATCTTTTTTCTTAGTGTAGATTATATCTCAAAAAATCAACTAAAAATTTCTAGGTTAACCGAAATATAAATAACATTATTTTTCTTGTCTTTTGTCTTCAATTAGTTCTACTTTCTCTTTATGATTTTATTAAAGTGTTTTGAAAATTAAGACCTTCTCCTTTGGATCTTGATAGAAACTAATATCTTCTATTATACCTTTCATTCCGAGCAAATACATTCCTATCTCGAAAGGATAAAATGCAAACCATGCTTCAAATTCATTCTCATTATCATCTATTATTTTAAAAGCCATTTTTCCGATTTCAACTGTAATATGACATTTTTTTTCTGGTTGTATCCCCCTAATTATCATTTGAAATTCTGTTTGAATCTCAAATTCTTCCATTAAGTGCTTTGGAGCACAAGAAAGAAAAGCTCCTGTATCAAATTTAAATTTAATAGGAAATCGTTCATCCCAATCTGAATTTTTCTTAAAAATTAAGTTTATCAAATATTTTGAAGATTCCCCAAAATCTCTTTTTTTGTGTTGTTATATCTATAAAATACTCATCACTTATTATTTCTTCTTCGCTTTTAAACCTCAATTCCATATATTGAAACACCGCCATCAATATATTCAATATAACATCGTTGTCCTTCTTTCATTATTTTCTTTGCCTTCTCTTTCAATTTCCGGATATCAGTATCGACAGCAACGAGTTCATTTTCGACTATTCCAATATATTTACCAGCATATTTTTTGACGAGTTCTTTATTATTTGGTAGTAGAATTGGAAAATCTTTGTCTGAGTTATCATTTTTCCACTTAACAAAACGATTTTTTTCAGTTATTAATTTTGAATTATCATAATTCGTACATATTAATATATCATCTATAGAAGATTCAATACTTTCACTAGATTCTGAAACTGGTCTCCAAAGATTTATAGTTCTATTTCTCGAATTATTCAGATTAAAGAAAAAATCATGACTTCTTTTAAAACTCTTGTTTAAATCTAATTTATAAACCATTAAAATCCTCCTCTTTTAATAGATTTGTTTTATTCCTTTTACATAATTCTTTTAATGAGCTTTCCTTTTCAATCGCTCTTTCAATATTTTTTTTAAATTCATTTAAATCATCTATGTTTAAAGTTAAAAATATTTCTTTTATTTTTCTTGCCTTCACATAATTGATCTTGAAAGTATGTTTTATCAATGCATAATCTGGAACTTCATTTGGATCTTTATAAAAAATATATCTTAAATCCGTTATAATTTGAGATTTTATATAATTGTTTGGATTTTGATCAGATAAATATGCTATTTTTGATATTATCCCGATGTTTCTATCTAAACTTAAAATTTTTTCGGATATTAATTTTATCCTATCATAATCCTTTTCTTCTATTTTTTATTTTGATTTATATAAAATAACTGATGGTATAATCACTTTTTCATTAAATTTTTCAATTGAGCCTTTAAAATCGAAAAAATTTATATAAAAGTTAATTACAAATTTAAAGAATTCATGGGTGTCTTTAGGTTCAAAATCTGATTTATTTGATATTACTTCTTCAATAGCTTTTAATGGGGATGTTGGGGAGAAAATTTCCTAAGATTTTGTAAAATGAAATCTAGCTGTTCAGGAGGTAAACTAATAAATTTTATTAAAATTTTTAATTCATCTTCGGGCATTCTCATTTCTTTTAACATAATTTCAAAACCATACGTTTTTTATTTATTTTAGTATTTTCAACCCATACAATTTCAAATTTTTTAACTTCTTATATTTTGTTAATGATCTAAAATAATTTAATATTTTTTAGTTTTTTTCCCCGACAATTTTATGACTAATATGTATTCTGAGGTTCGATTGAATGTGTGAAAATTTAATATATAAAGCAACTAATACTTAAGTTTTTATTTGGTAAATTCAAAATCTAAAAACTAACTTAAACAATTTTGTTATTTAAATAATTTAAACAATATTAATTATAAAAATTTGATGCAAAATGATGCATAATTTCCTGCTCATGTACATAATTTAATATGGCAGTGTAAAGCTGAAAGACACAAATTCCTTGCATCTTATAGTAAAATTAAAAATGAAGGTAAAGAATGCCCCGAATGCCGAAAGATTTTGTACAAAAATTACGTAGAATTAGTCAACGAAAGACTGGATTTAGTTATTGGGTTAAGTGAATTAGAATTCAAAGCTGTTATGGCTAAAAATGATATGCTCCCACGGGAAAAACGGCAACGCCCGAGTCAAGTTCCACTACCATGGAAATGTAAATTTAAAAAACATATATGGTTAGCTCCATATAATAATATCAAAAAAGGTCATGGGTGCCCTTTCTGTGGCGAACAAGCTAAGGTCATTGGTCTATTAAGTCATCCTATAATTGAATATTACAACCTAAAGCTCCTTATTGATTTAAAGCATTGTCAAGTAAAATTTGAGGAGAGAATTACTCATGATCGAAAATTTCGTCCAGATCTCCTTATCAATAGAAACTTAAATTTCAGAATTAACATTGAACAACTACAAAGAATTGTCAGGTTTCCCAATAAGATTAGGAAAGTGGTGGTAGATATTACATTTGGGTTAAATATTATTTGGATATTAGATAAATGTTACAGACAATACCAGAGCGAAGAAAGATATTTAATGATAGTGATGATACGCGAACGAAATGGTTGTACAGTAGAGATTATTCAAAAATTAATACAAGAAGCACAGAATATTAATAAAAAGGACCATATCAAGGTAATTAACTTCAAAGGATATTTAGAATTCTTGGGACTTCGAAAAAAGATAAATAATTTTAGACTTCCCTCCGAAGATGAGAAAGAAATTGCTAGAAGACTTTATTGGGCAAGAAAATTAGCTTTAGACTCTTTTGAATTAGAAACAGAATTTGAAAAATTAATAACGGTGAGCAAATACTATTCTGATTTAATAAGAAAATACAAATAAAATATAATGAAAAAGATTTTTTTCAAATTTTAATTTAAATTTTCATTTATCAAGTTATAGATATAAAAAATTGGTATTTTTTTCATATTTTATTTTACCCAATTGCAGGAGGTGCAAGAGATACACGAATTTTTCGAATACTTCAACTTGCACTTTATCTTCTTTAAAAATCTCATCATAAGAGCATGGGAACTTATCTTTAATAGAATTAAAAAAAAACATCATTTTTTCAGTAAATTTGTGTTTAGGAACCTCTAGTAAAAAATTTTCTTTTAATTCTATCTTATCTACCAAGTTAATTATTGGGGATGCTCCCTTCTCAATACATAATTTATCTTTAGAAGATTCAAGAAATCTTAAAGATAAGCTCTCAATAGTAAAAGGTTTTTTCCAGCATCCCTCAAATAATTGATAAATTTCTAAATCCTCTGGATTTGTGTTTAGATAATTTAGAAATATTTCTTCATTATCTAAATGAGTAAGTAGGAACTTTAATTCTTCGAATTTTTGGGTAAGAAGGCGAAAAACTTTCTCATAAGTGGTTGAGTATTTATTAATGTTATATGTACTGAGAGTATCTTTTAAACTATTAAAGATTGGTACTAATTCTATATCTAATAGAGAGATATCTCCTGATAAAACCTTATTTTTGATATCTTCAATTTTTTTGGTTATTTCCTCAGAATAATCTAACTGTTCCATTATTTATCATTAATTATTTCTTTTTGATAATTTTAGGTTTAAATATTGAAGAAATTTCATTTTTTCCTACTCTGGCAACTCCTATTAATTTCTCAGCTAATAAAAATAATGAATTTGAAGATTTAGGTAAGAACATGAATATTTGCATTTGATTTTTCTCAAGTGTTGATTTAATTAATTGGTATGCCACTTCTGAATTCTTCTCATCAAGGAACATTCCAGCCTCATCAAACATACAAAGCGGCGAAGGTTCAATTTCTTGTAGAGATAAGATCAAACAAATTGAAATTAAAGAAACTTGACCACCACTGAGCGCTGTAAATGATTTCAATTGTTCTTTTGAAGTAGCTGCTTTAATATTAACGCCTAAATCTTCAAAATTTCCGCTTAATTCAAGTGAGCAGTACGATTTAACTTGAGAATCATCAAATTTTTGATTAACTTTTATTTGAAGGTTTTCAAGTACATCACTAAATTTTTTATAGTAAGTATTTTCCATTTTATTTTCTGTTGATACTGCTGCTTTTACATCTTTCTCCAAATTATTTTGATTTTTTGCGATTTCTTTAAGAGATGCTAAGGTTTGATCTCTTTGTATTAAAAGCGAATCATCAACATCCAAATACTTAAGTAAATCCTTATCTAAGCTAAAAATTTCTTCTTGAATTTCCTTTATGGGACGAATTTTAAAGATTTGTTTTGAAATTAAAGGGCCTATTTCAGAATTAATCCTTTCTAAATCATTTTTTTTAAATTCAAAATCTTGATTGTATGAATTTAATTTAATATTTTCTTGTTCTAAATTTAAAGTAATTTGGATATTTTCTCTCTCGAAATCCTGCTTTTCTTTTTGTAAATTTGATATAATCTCTTTTAAATCTGAAATTTTTTTGCCAATTACTTCTTGCTCATCTTCAACATTCCCTAGTTGTCGATAGGTTTCAAACTCTGACTTATTTGCTTTTTGAAATACACTTTTCTTTGTTTCATGCTCTTGATTTAAGCTGTTTTGTTTTAAAGTAAGATGATTAATTTTTTCGTTAACTTCTTTAAATATATCTAAACTCTCATTTGACCTCTTATCCCATTTTTTCTTTTCTTCATTGAGAGATACTAATTTTATAGGAATTTCTTTAATCCTATCATTCCATTTAAAAAATTCAGGATCTGTCTTAGTTTTCAAATCCTTTATTTTGAGCTCTAAAGTTTTAACTCCATTTTTAATATGGGTATTAAATTTTTCTAAATCATGCATTTGGTCATACGATTGATTTTTCTTTGCTGTTAGCCTTTGTTTTTGTTTAAAATTATATAAAAGATCATTGAAAGATTCCTTTTTCTTATAAAGATCCGTCTGTATATCGTCCAATTTAGATTGCTCCACTCTTAACTCTGAGATATCATCATTTAAGGAAATTATTTCAGATTCTAAAACACTTGATTGTTCTTTTTGTGTTCCGGCACTTAACAATCCTTTCAATCTCTTTAAGTATGGCGTCTCAAATACGTATTTATAAGAGACTATTTGCTCTCCCTTTAATGTAACGCATTTTCCTCTGAAAATAGTTGAGGTGTAAAGTTGTTTACCTGAAAGATAATCTTTTACTACTAGACAATTTTTTACTATTGAATAAATAACCTTCTTAATATCGATATCATCATCAATAATTTTAATTAAATCTGCCAAATATCCCAATATGCCATTAGCAGTAATTTTAACCATTGGTTTGATATTAAGCTTCTTAGGGAGATATATATTGCAATAAGCTCTATATTTTTCTTTTAATCTTTTTAATAAGTTTAAAGTATCCCAATCCTTTGCTACAAAACTATAGAGTAATTTTTCGCCCAAGACTGATTCTATAGCATAACTTAATTCATCAGCATATTTTAGATAATCAATGATTGGACCTTTTACTTTTAAACCTCTTTTTATGATCTCTTCTTTAAGAATACTTATGTTTGAAGGAAGAATTACGCGACGTTCCCTCAGTGAAGCTTGTAAAATTTTTAATTTTCGTAATTTCTTTGATTTTTCAATTTCAAGCTTTTTTACTTCAGAGTCTATCTCAAATATTTTGAAAGATGTTTTGCTAAGATCTCTATCAAGCTGTTTTAACAGATCTTTTGAAGGATTTTCTAAAAACCATTTATTTTTTTCTAACTTATGTTCTATGTCTTTAAAACTTTGAAAGAGTTGATTAATCTCATCATTAAAATCTTTAATTAAGTTTTCATTCTCTTGAATGTTTGCTAATTTCTTCTCTTTCTCCGAAAGCAATTGATTATAATCTTCTAATAAAATACTATTTTGCTCAATTTTTTTTACTAATTGGTCTTGTTCCTTTATCAATTTATCAATTCGAAGTCCTACATTTTTACACTCTTGGTCTATTATTTTTAATTCAATTTCCAGAGTTTCTTTTTGTTTCTTAAAATTATTATTTATTTTTTTAACTTCTTCAATTTTATCGGATAGAGTATCCAACTCTTGTTTTGCAGCTATTTTTTCTTTTTGCCAACTTTTGATCTTTGTGATTAATTCTTGCTTTTTATACTTAAGCTCACCTAACTTTTCTGAAAGCTTGTTGATGTTGTGGGCTTTATTTGAAATTTTTTTTATCAAAAGAAGAATTTCCGCATCAAAATAATCTTTCTTTTTTTTAATTTTGTCAATACTATTTTTAAGACGTTTAATAACTTCCTCAATATTTATAATATCTTTTTCCAATTTATCCCTATTCGCCCATAAAAGTTCGTCATTGAATTTTTTTCTAATTTTTAACAATTTATTTTTTTGTTTTAAGCGTTCTAATTTAGGATATAAAAGGTCTAGGCTAATATTTAACGTATTTTTCCTACTTTTCAGCGCTTGGAGGTCATTATTCAAAGTATTTACGCTATATTTTTGCTGTAATATTTCCTCTCTCAAGCTTTTTAATCCGATTCCTTCCTCGAGAAAGGAACATAACTCTGAAGGTTTTAAATTTTTAATTGTATCAATTTTTCCCTGACTTACAAATGCAAATTGATTATCAGGATTAATATTTAAATCGGTTATTAACCTTTGAATTTCTTGAGCCGGAATCTTTTTAAAATCCGTATCACCCTTTCTTTGTATCTTAAAGTATGGAGATTGACCCCTAATAACATATCTTCTTATTTTTATTATTTCTTCTTCATTTTGAATGTGGATTTCAACCATAGTATGGTTTTGCCCACTCCTAATGAAATCTGACCATTTCTTATAACGTTCATCTCTTGCGTTGCTGCCTAAAGCAAATTTAATTGCTTGGAATATCGAAGTTTTTCCACTCCAATTAGGACCAACTATAATCACAAATTTAGCTTTCTCAAAATCAACCTCATCTTTTTGAAAAGATAAAAAATTTTCTAAAATAACTTTACTGATGTAAATTCTTCTATTCTCCATTGAATTTACTTCATTTGTTTTCATATTAGAGTGTGAATGGGAAGGCAATTTACATCATCCTATAGAATTTTATTTACCAAATGCTTGCTTTATAAGATCTACTCGTCTCTTCGCTTTTTCCAAATTAATTTGAGCTATTGTTGGAGCGTCGTTAAGTATGAACGGAAATGTTGCTAGTAGTTTCCTATCATTATCCTCTAGTGGCTCCTTTTTATTTAATTTATCAATAATTAGTAAAAGTTCGTTATAATTTATTGATGCAGCATTTTCATATAATTGATTTAACATAAAATCGGAAATACGCGATTCCCGAATATTTTCAACAAATTGACCAATATCCTTGATTTTCTCGAATCTGTCAGGAGCGTGAATTGATTCTCTCTTTTTTTCTTGAGGAATGGCTTCCTTTAACTCTAAATTAGATAATGGTTCTGAAGTTTTCGCAGCGATGCTTGGAAGATACTCACCTGATACGATTAAATCTATTAGAATATCAGTAATTTCATTACTCGTTTCGTTTAATTCCGAGTTTAAAAAGTGTTTGAAGATCCCAACCTTTAATAATTGTTTGATGTCCTTCACTTCCCATTGGTCAGTATAATTTATAATAGCATTAATATCAAAAACGATTTTTGGATTCTTTTCTAAGAAATCTCTTAATACAGTTTCTCGTTCGATTTTATCTAGTAGAGGGATTTTAAAAAAAAGATCAAATGCATTATATAGTTTAGTTGATCTAACTGTTATATCTTTAATTGCGTAATTTATCCATATCACAATTAAATTTAAATCAATTAAATTTAATCTATTGACGCTATTTTGTTGTATATTGATAAAACTTTCTAATAGATTTATTTCCTTAAATTTCTTTTTGAGTACGGGTTGTTGGTTAATTAGTAATATTTTTTTTTCATTTTTTTTATCATCAAGTCTTTGATCAGATTCAGTTTTATATTCTCCTTTTATTTTCTTTTTGAAACCTTCTAATATTGAAAGAAAACTTTTTATAAAACCATCAGGCGATTTAACAATCTCTTGATCATTTAATTCAATTAAATTCAAATAATAATTCTTTGAGATGACTTTAATATAATCGATTATATCTGTTCCAGGATTAACATTGATTAAAATTGCCCCCTTTGGTTCTACATAATTTTTAAGTATCAAATCTTCATGATTTGATATAATAACCTTGATATAATTTATAATGTCATTATATTTATCCCGATAAAAAATTTCTTCCTTATCTATATTAATTTCTGAAGGCGATATTTCTCTAAAATATTTAGAAAATTCAGGAACATTATTCAGATCATCCATATTAGATCTCATCTATTATAACCCATAAAAATTCACATAGATAAATTTTATATATTAAATTCTATAACTTTATTTGAATTTAAATATAAAGATTCAAATTACTTTAATCTTAACATTCTCTTTAAATTAAAACGCATAGGTTAGAACATTTTCTGATATGTTAATATTCTTATATGTAACAACCAAGTAAAAGGCTGTTAACTCAAACCTAATATTATCAGGTTTAACAACTGAGCTCTCATTTATATTAAAAAAAAAGAAAATTTATAATTCTTAAAATTAACCTACTTTTGATATTGTGGCATGCAGAAATATCCCTTTTCTAGCTCATACTTTGGGAATAATCCGCAACCGAAACAGCTACAACCTTTATCTTCTACTTGATCCACTGGCTTCTCGGATTTACCTCTCGAACAAAAAAGAGCATGTGGTTCAAAATCATTAAGCTGATTTGGTTTAAATGAGGGGCATGGTCCACAGAATTTTCTACACACATCCATGGAAGCTTCATCATCTGGTACTGGTTTTGGCATATTTGTTATACTCCTTATTTTTTTTTACGGTTTAATTATTTAGATTTAAAATTTTAAAATAAAGATATTTTAGTTTCTATTTTTAGATTACAATAAAAAAACATGGTTTACCTTTTAAATTTAATACTTATGGAATATTTAAGTCTTTCTCCTAAATTATTATAGAGAATTGAAAATGATTCAAGAAAACTTATAGAATATTAGTTTAACTATTCTTGTTTAATTAATTCTTCATTAAACATATCTATATATCGGGAATATTGTTCTTTAACAATATCGTAATGAGTAAATTTCCCCTTTTTCCAGCCTCTAATTAAACCAGCTTTTTCAAGAATTCTTAAATGATGAGATATAGCTGGTTGTGATTCATCCAATACTGCTTCTATTTCACATACACATCTATCTTTTTTCTTTAAAATATTGATGATCATGATACGCTTTTTATTTGCTAAAGCACTGAAGAATTTAGTTAAATCATCAAAAAATTTATTTAGTTTTAATTCTTCTCTTAGAACGCTTAATTGGTCAAAATATGTATCAACATTTGTAACATCTTCACATTTACTTAAAGTTACCTTAATTTCTTTCTCACGTTTTATATTCAAATATAACACCATTTTGTAATTATATTTTAATTTTCAAATACAGATAATTGTCAAATTTAATAAAACTTATTCAAATCAACAGATTTTTATTTAATACATTTTATTATTAAATCAAGTTTAAATGACCATATCGTATAAAACTAAATATTCAAAATAAAAAGAACTAAAAGTGATTCAATTGAGTGAAGAAGAAGGTAAAACAATCAGTTTTTTCGATAAATATCTTACTGTGTGGGTTGCACTTTGTATTGGAATTGGAATTATTTTTTCTCTAGTCATTCCTGTAACAGATAAGGATATAGAAGATTTTAGCATTGGTAAAATTTTCATACCCATCGGCATATGTTTATTTTTAATGATGTACCCTGCGATGTTAAATGTCCAGGGTTCCGAATTAAGGAAGTTAGGAAAGAATCCTAAACCTATAATACTAACGATAATATCCAACTGGCTTGTAGCACCTTTTATCGGATTATTAATGGTTAACCTGTTTTTACAAGGAAATCCACAACTATCTGTAGAAGAAAGAAAACAACTATCTGTAGCTGTAATATTACTTTCAAGTTCTCCTTGTACCGCAATGGTTCTTGTTTGGGGCTGGATGGCAAAGGGAAATCAAGAACAAAATGTAATCAACACGAGTTTAAATACAATAACTATCATTTTTGGGTATGTTCCCATGGTAGCTTTGCTAACAGGCATTCAGAATATTCCTATAGATTGGGAACTTCTATTGATCTCAACGTTTGTTTTTATTGGACTCCCATTGTTATTAGGAATAATTAGTAAAAGACTGTTAATTAGCTCTAAAGGAGAAAATTGGTTTAATAATACCTATAAGCCCCTTGTTGGAAAAATCTCGATATTAGCACTCTTAACAACTCTGATAATTCTTTTTTGGCTAAACGGCAATAACTTGATAGAAAATCCAGATTTGTTACTTTTTGTTTCAATTCCCATTTTACTTGGATTTTTTATAGTTGTTGGTTATAATATTCTAATTACCAAGGTAACCAAATTGAAGTATCCCGAAGCCATTATTACGGTTATTATTGGTTCTTCGAGCCATTTTGAGATTGCTATCGCTACTGCTATTGCAATGTTTGGAATAGGGTCTGTCGCAGCCTTAGGGACAACTATGGGTCTTTTCTGGGAAGTTCCAATCATGTTATCAATCGTATATTTAGGACGATACCTTAAAAAACGTGGTTTTTGGAAATCAGACGAATTTGAACCGAAAATTATTGAGAAACCACTTAAAGACCACGATTTGTAAACTCCCCAAAGAATATATTGTAAATATGTTATATACTAATTATAAAAATGGTAATATGAAACAATGACAGAAGAAGAAATGAACAGAGAAATCGAAAGAATCATGAATGAAATTCGTGAATCACCTGATTATTTAGGACATTCTTGCAGTGCTGATTCAGATTCGCAGTGCTCACGAGAAAAATCTTGTAACGCGGAGAATCCTAAGCGATTAAAAAAGGGAATAAATTGTGGAAATAAGCCTCACTGTGAACAAAATCAAACTATAGATGAGAGAAATTAATTAATCAGTAAGGATGTGTTTGATATGGGTAATAATAATAACGGAAAATTGAAGGTAGATATATATGTTCCTCTAGATGCATGTGCATGTGAATGGGATAAATTTATGAATCGTATATTTAAGGAACTGACACCTTATATCAAACTTATAGATCATAATACAAAAAATTTAAATTCTGATGAAGCAAGACGATTAAATATCCGTAGTAATTGTGTTGTAATTGATGGAGAACAAAAAATTCCATCGTCATTTTTACTAAAAAAAGAATTACCAAAACTTCTTAAAGCTAAGGGGCTTATTTAGACTTTATAAATTTTATTTTTACTATTCTGTGAGGTGGCTTTAAAAATTAAAAGGATTAAATTAACAATTTTTGCACCCGAAGGGAAACTTTCAAATGGAGTTGATTACGAGGTAAAATTAAAAGATGATGGGACAATTGTTGATGCTTTAGGGGTTCTTGATAAAGAAATTTTTGAAAATCGAGAAAAATCATTTTTTCCATTATACAAAGAGTTAATTCACAGTTATCTCCAATTAATATGGGATGCTGAAAACAATAAAATCTATGAGGACTGCGCTGTGAATGCTTACGGTCCTAATAGAGAGTTTATGCCTTTAATGGAAAAAATAAATTTTAATTTACACCCTAATAGCGAAATTACAATAGCTGTTCATGCTGATTGATGAGCTGAGGTTATGCGAGAGCGTTTAGATTATGGTAAATTTAAAAGAATAATCATGAAAACATATGGAAAAGAACATGAAACATTTACACATTATTTTAAAAAAAAGCATAACAATGAATAAAGTAGTAGATGAATGATATCTTTCAAAAAATTTTAGTGAATAGATTGACAATAGGATTGCCCCCTATATTTTACTATTTTTTATATCATAATCTTTAACTTATAATTTGTATTTTATAATTATATTAGCCTATAAATAATCAGCCGTAATATCAGAGTGAGTTATATAGACCAAGGAAAATTAGTAGAATTATGCTTAGAGCCTATTTAGGAAGAGGTGAGAGTCAAAATGGATATATTCTCGCACTTATTAATTGGAACTTTAGCTTGTTTTAAATTATTAGGAAAAATTTGCCCTGAAGCCATTATCCTGCTATGGATAATGTCTGTTTTTCCTGATCTTGATGTATTCCTTGAACCTTTACAGAAAATACGGAAGATGTATTTCTTATCCCACAAAGCTGGTTCACACTCGTATATTATAGGATTAATTTTTACGGGGATTGTTAGTTTAATTGTTACAATATTTAGTTCTTGTGCGTTTGTGGAGATATGGATTGCAGGGTTCATTGGTTATTCTATTCATGTGTCTTTGGATTTCTTCACAGCATCAAAAGTCCCAATTTTTTACCCTCTTTCCAAAAAAGAATTTAGAATTATTGCTGATAGAGCTATAAACCCATTATTAGGACTTTTTTCGGGAGTAAATCTCTTAATTTTACTAATTTCTTATTACATTAAACATGATTATTACTATTTTATGAATCTAACTTCCTTTTATATATATGTTTATGCAATTCTTTTTGGATTTCGCACCATCATAAGAATAATTGTTCAAATTAGATCACCAAAAGGTTCTCATTACATACCTGGATTTTTGCCAATTTTTTATTATGTGCTTGAGAATCAAGTAAACGCGAATAATATTACATTTAAATTAACTAAACGCTCTATTTTTTCAAAAAAAAAAAATGAATTGTTAAAGAGAGAGATTTTAAATAATTCAATTGAAATGGTTTTTTATGAAAAAGCCAAAGAAGTGAGCAAGGAATATAGGTTCTTTCATAAATGGAATGCAATCTTTCCTTTTATTCAAGAAAGGGGTGAATTAATTAAAGTCGTGCTTATCTTGGCTGAAAGTTATTCACGGATGTCTTCTCATTTTCTCTCGATTGTTTTTAATAAAAACACTAAGCAGATTATTACGAAAGTCAATGGATTCAGCCATTTTAAAAAATGGAAGAATAACGATTTTAATAGCTGATGATTATGAATGAACAAGAAATACTCTCAAATGTGAAACAATTTGCTATAGGTAACACATCTAAAGATGATATTCACGGTCTTCCTCATATTATGCGAGTTTTGAATTTATGTCTTAATTTAGGAAAAAATTTAAGTGCAAATCTTTTCATACTTGAAATTTCAGCCTTACTTCATGATATAGGTAGAGAGGGTGAAAACAGAGCTATTTACTATAAAAATCACGCCGAAATATCAGCTGAAATGGCATTAGATTTTTTAAAATCTAAAGATTTTCAAATACCTCAAGAAGAACTTGATAATATAATTCACTGTATAAAGGCTCATTCTTTTTCAAATAATATCGTTCCAGAAACTCTTGAAGCAAAAATTTTATCTGACGCCGACAAATTAGATGCTTTAGGAGCTATTGGATTATATAGGACTATAGGTTTTGCAGTAAAAACTCAAGGTGGAATTAATCAAGTCATCGAGCATTTAGAAAATAAAATTATGAAATTAAAAACACAAATGAATTTACGTGTTACTAAGAAAATAGCTGAGGAAAGGCACCAGATAATCTTAGATTTTTATACTAAAATAAGAAATGAGAAATAATCTGCTATTTTAAATCTTAAAATCCTCTAAAATAATTACCGTTGGAGACTTAAATTTTTGAATTGATATACATTTCAATTTTTAAAAATCGTAATCAAGTGAAAAAGTTTGATTTATCCATTTCTTAATGTCTTTCTCTGAATTAGATTGAGGTTGTGCTCCTTTATATAGATCCTTTTTTCTTTGTTCCTCCATCTGTTTAGAAAGATCTTTTAATAAGATGATTTCTCCGTTTTCAACATGTATTTCAATAACTGTCTCAAAAGCCATTGGTCTCTGAAACCCCATATGCACATACATGGATTGTATGAAATCTTTTGCAAGAAGGATTTTACCTGTAAAAGTAGTTTTAAGCTTTAAATTTTTATAATAATATTTAAACAAGCAATCCCCTGGTTGAGGTTTAATACCATTGATTTTTGGAGGCTTGTCGACATTTACTTGCATTCTATCGAGAGTTAATTGATCTTTAGTAATTATATATCGCATGATATAACCCCGCCAACAAGCTGTGCAACTTGAGTATGGATTTATTCCAAAATCCTCAGGTTTGAATAATTCTTGGCCTTTTAAACTAACTAGTGAAAATAACTCACCGTTTAAAATAAAATTGTCCGACATTTGCCCTGTCATTATGAACACCTTTCAAAATTAACCAATTTTAAGAATCATATCCATAAGAATTTGAAATTTTCCTTCAGAACCCCAAATGATATAGATTTTATTATCAATATGGATTGAAACGAGTTTAGCCACTATATTCCAATCTTCTCCTACATTATTAGCCGTTTCACTTCCCTTTTTATAAATTACAGAGATCTCTGCTCCACAATAATCAAGAATATCAATTTCATCAACCTTTACATCATCCAAATCTTTTAATTTTCCAATTTCCTTACGTTCCTTAATGGTAGTTTCTAATTTTTTAGAATAGATTCTTAACTTAACTTTATCTAAATTCTCTTCACCTTTAATAATTCTATCGTACTCATAGATTACAATTCCACAATCCTTTTCATTACCCATTATTTCTTGGATATCCAAATCAAAGTGACTTTTAAGATCCTTTTTACTATCTGTAATTATTTTCCATCCATTTTCTAGGTTTTCACTGATGATTAATTTCAATCCTTTTAAGATTTTTATTTCTTCTTCTTTTTCTTTTATAAAATCATCTAGTAATTCAACAATTGGTCTTGCAGCATAAAGTTGTCCTCCTTTTGGAGTTTTTGCTAACTTATCTACCCAATCTTTTTGAATTAATCGATCTATAATTCTATATATATGAGTTCTCTTTAAATCCAATTCTTTATCTAGATTTCCAACTTTTTCTCCTTTTTCTCCTTTCCCTAAAAGAGCGATATATACTTTTGCATCATCCTCGCTTAATCCAACCCTATGTAACCCTAATTTTTCAAGAATTCTGGAAGTATCTGAAATTATTTTAGGAGTTAATTCCTCATCTGCGTCCTTTTTTTCCAAAGAAATCCCATCAGGAATATATGGTTGTTTAGAGCTGATTTCACTTAATGTCCTTGCTGTATTCATTAGAGCTGTGAACAATATTCCATCTTGAGGGACTTTACAGATAATGGTTCTCTCCTCATCTTTGAAACCTACTATACCCTCTTTAGTTACCGCTCCTCTGCGACTTTTTTCTATAGATACAGCAATTAGCTTTTCATTAGTATTTTGAAGTATTTTGTATTTTTTTTTAGTTATAGTAATCTCTCTCGCACCTTGAGAACCCCATACTGAATTTATTTGATTAATATCTTTTCTTATATCCCAATTTTCGGTTGAATATACAATATTACTTTCACCTTCTATTACTGCTGTGGCGATTATACTTTCATCTTTCTTGATGTTTTTATCAATAGCAGTTTTTATTTTTTCCATACAAATTTTTACCCCTTTTTATGACTTTTTAAATAAATAATAAAAAAAAAGATTTAGTCATTCTTTATTTCTCTCCAAATTTCTTTTTTAATTCTTCCAATGCATTCTTAAAATATTTACTCTCTTTAGATTGCTGGAATTCTGTAAAATATTCTGGCATGACTAATTTTTTCGACTCTTGCTTCAACTCTTTTTCTGACCAAATTATTCCGTCTTCCAATATGATACAAGGAATACCATTCATCATTTTTATTCTCATTTTTTTCACCTAAAAGCATTAAAAACATCGGTGTATAACTTGCGGTCCTATTTCTTTATAGTCACGACGAGTAATCCACATCCTATGAAATGTCTTCAATGAACTTAAGATAGATCCCCCTATCCAAACAGAGTACATACGTTCTGGAGGGGCGATTATCCTTACATCTATAGAGTCAGCAACTTGTTCTTTTATTTCTCGACTCAATCTTTCCTTAATTCCCGGGAACATGGTGCTACCGCCAGAAAGAACTATATTACTATAAAGATCTCTTCGTAAATCTACATCACAATCAGAAATCGCCCCCACTATAACATCATCTAAAGGTGCTAATTCTTTTCCTAATACAGCAGGATTAAAGAAGCACTCTGGAGCTAAAAACCGCTCAAGTCCTATAGTAATTGTTTCTCCATCTGGAAGCATGTAAGCTTTTTCCATACCAGCTACTTTGTTTGAAAGAATAATTTCTTTTTCGGGATCAATTGCTACATAACAAAGCTTTTCTTTAATTTCTCTCACTATTTCTTTCTCTGCTGATGATGTAAATAAATTGCCATTCTGTCTTAATAATCTCTGTAAATATGTTGTAACATCCCTACCGGCAAGATCTATTCTCTGAATCGCATGACTTAAAGCAAATCCTTCAAATATTGGTACAATGTGAGAAACTCCGTCTCCAATATCTATAACACACCCAGTTGTACGACCAGAAGCATAAAGGGATAATACAGCTTGGGTTGCGATATAGAGAGCGGGAACGTTAAATGTTTCAAACATTATTTCCGCCATTTTTTCTCTGTTTAATCTGGGATTTAATGGCGCTTCTGTTAATAGAACTGGATATTCTGAAGGATCAATTCTGAGATCAGTATAGAATGTGTAGTGCCATAAACGTTCCATTGCGGGCCAGTCTCCAACAACTCCGTGTTCTATAGGATAATTCAAATTCATTATACCTTTAAGTTCCATTGCTTCTTCTCCAATATACCATTCACGAGAACTTACATCTGGCATAATGTTCTCATATTTAGGTTTTCCCATTACCGTAGGGAATACAGAACGTGGTTGATCTTCTCCTCCAAATCCATTTTTTGAAATTCCCGTTCCGTTATCCAAAACTAAAGCTCTATTTTTTAAAAAATCCCCATTGACTGAAATTTTTTACCACCTCTTTAAAATATTTATTTAGATAAAAATTTTTAAAGGAATTAATTAGAAAATGGATAACATGCTATTTTTTTAGGAAAACTTAACCTAAAATTATCTACCAATTATTGTCCATTATCTTCTTTACTTATTCCTGTTTCAAAACTTTTTTCTTATTATTAGGATATTTTTCTTAGTATTTAAATATTTGTCACACAAGCGTGACAATATTGTTTTGCAAATGTAACATTCAAAAAAATAAGAAAAATTATTGATCACGGTCAATTTTTTCATTTTTCAATTCAAATATAATTCTTTTAAAATAAATGATTATTTCGTATTATAATTCAAATTTTTAAAAAATTGAAAAAATTGTGAGAAAATATGGGTAAAAGTAATGGATTGGCAATTTTTGCATTATTAATTGGTATTGGAGGAATTGGTTTAGGTATTTATTCAATAATTTTTTTACCTGATATAATTTTAGATGAAGCTTCTGGAGATACTCAGACATTGATAGATGATCATGATCAAAATCACATTTCTGAAATTATTCAAATATGGACCGTTGAACAAGCTGCTGTCTATTATACTTCCTCAAGTTATGAGGAAGTTCCAGACATGGACGTAACTATAAACGTGAATACAGGAGAAAGTGTTTTAATATTATTCAATTGTGAATTTACAGCTAACGTTGGAATTCTTATAGGTGGGATACGCCTCATGTTGGATAATGTCGAAATACCAAGTTCTAGGAGAGAATTTAATATAGAAACCTCTGGCGGTTTCCTTATGGGTAATAGTTTAACTGCATCTGTTTTAATCGATGATTTAGTAGCAGGAACATATGAAATCGAACTGCAAGCATTTGGTATTGGTACTTCAGATAGGCTAGATGAAGGATTAATGATAATTTATACTTTCAACTAATTTATTTTTTATTTTTATTTTTGGTATTTTTAAAGCATATAAATCAATAACGTTTTATCTTTTTGGAATATGCTTGAAATGGAGTTTGAGGTTCAAAACTTATCCAATCTTCATTTTTATCCAATTTTAAAAGTGAACGTATTAAATCAAAAGTTAACCATCGATTAGCCATAGGATGTCCTAAATACACCCACATTCCATATTTTCCTTGCTCTGCTTTTACAAATTTCATAAAATCAGCAATTCTTTCATCATTAGGGCTTGCTCCAACTCTCCAACATAAGTCAAGAACATGAGCTATATCAAATTTTGCAAAATATGTTATTCTTCCAAAAGACTTTTCGATCCCTATTAGACGAGCAACTACAAATCCTAAATTATATCTCAATTTTGTGTTTGTCCCAAGTATTAAATCAAGAGCTCTGTGAGCTTCTTTACTTTTACACCTTTTAGGATGGAGAGCAAAGCAATTTAGGACAACTGTCGTATTTGATCGACAACCCCAACGAGAATGTGCTAGACGCCGATACCCTGCAATTCCGCCATAAACACCCGAAGCGATACCTACTGGCCATGCTCCATCATTTAATCTTTGTTCCATTAACCATTCATAAGCTTGCTCAGCTCGTTCATCAGTAGAATATCCACAGGAGGCTAATGCTAAAAGTGGAATACTTGTTTGAATAGGCATCATTGAATAACCTCTATCTTCATCTTTTATTTGTTTTTTTCCTGGCATTGGCCATGCTCCATCCTTTTGTTGTTTAGTAAATATGAATTCAGCAGCTTTTTGGACTGTGGGATTTGTAGAATTGAAGCCAAGATATCCAAATCGATTTAAAACGTGAATCGTAGCTTGGAGTTTATCTCCCAAAGCAATATGAGGCATAATTAATGTATCCCACGAGCCATCAGGATTTTGTAATTTAATAAGATTTTTAATTAGAGGGTCTTCTTCTCTTAATTCAACTAATTCTTGTACTTCAATATCACCATCTGAACGGTTTAAGAGTTCTTTTAAGACCAATACTCGCAAACAAGGGGAAGGATCAGAGAGTAATAGTGGTATCCAGGTCATATTTCACCTTCCAAAATTCTTTTCAAATAAGGTGCTGTTGGAGTACTTCCCTTAGCTAAGTCTATAGGTGTTCCAGAGCTAATAACTCTTCCTCCTTCTAATCCACCACCAGGTCCTAGTTCAATCAACCAATCACAAGATGCTAATAAATGTGGATGGTGTTCTATGATTATCACTGTGTGACCTCTATCAACTAACATATTTAGAACTTTAATTAATCTTGAAACATCTTCTAAGTGTTGTCCAATTGTCGGTTCGTCAAGAATATATAATGTGTTTTTTATTGTCTTTTTACTTAATTCCTTCACGATTTTTAATCTTTGGCTTTCTCCTCCTGAAAGTGTATGTGCTGGTTGACTCAATTGCAAATAACCTAGACCTACATCTTGAGCCAATTTTAATTTAGTTTTAATTGTATTATATTCATTAAATATCTTGACTGCTTCATCAATTGTGATTGCATTCATTTCGGGCAATGGGATTCCTTGAAATCTAACTTTCCATGCTTCTTTTTTATAACCAGAGCCTTTGCATGTTTCACACATTTCTATAATGTCTGGAAGGAATTTCATATCTATTTTAAAAAACCCCTTCCCCCTACAAACTGAGCATTTTTCACTAAATGACTTTTCATTGAGACCTAAAAATTTTGCATCACTGGAATCAGCATATATCCTATATATTGGCTTTTCTAATCCTAAGAATTTTAGAGGGCTTCCAATCTTAACCTTAGTTTGATCTATAATTACTGTTTGAGAGGGTTTTCCTTCAATTTTATCATATTTCCCAGGTTGTATGGGTTCATATGAAACAGATGTGGTTATCTTCTTAGGTGAGAGAACCCTCCCTAAAGTATCAATTAATAACGTGCTTTTACCTGACCCAGAAACACCACATAGACCTACTAATACTCCATAGGGTATTTTTATCACTTCACCTTTTAAATTATTACCTATTGCTCCATAAATGGTAAGCCATTTATTAAACTGACGTCGTTTTCTTTTGGTTTGGAATTTTTTTTTACCAGTTAACCATTGGGAAGTTATTGTATTTTCTTTTTTCAATTGTTGTAGTGTCCCTTTTGCCACGATGTGTCCCCCATTAATTCCTGCTCGAGGTCCCATATCAATAATATAATCGGCGTTCTTAATAATTAATGGGTCATGTTCAATTATTATGATGGTATTACCTTTATCTCGCAATTCTAATAGAACATCCAGTAAAGATTGTAACTCTGAAGGATGTAATCCTCTTGAAGGTTCATCTAATAATACAGTTAAGGATGTTAAATTGCTACCTAATAAACCTGCAAGTCTTATTCTTTGAGCCTCGCCTGCAGATAAGGTATCTGCAACTCGATTTAAATGAATGTAGCTTAAACCAGTTTTAATTAAAAATTTCAACCGTGCCAAGATAATCGCGTAGCTATTTTTGACAAATTCAGGCTTAATATTTTTAGAAGAATGCATACTTAATACTTCAGCAAGTTTATTTAATGGCATCTCGTTTAATTGATGAATATTATAACCATATAGAAGAAAATCGAGATATTTAGATCTAAATCTTCTACCATTGCATAATTTACATGGCTCAATATCTGAAAAAGTGCCCCCAATATCCCAATCTCTTAACCATTGATTGTAAAAACCAAGAAATTTAATCTCTCTTGGATATATTTGACCTTTTCGATTCTCATAATGAAAAGTTAATAGTTTTTCATCTCCGTACAAGAATGCTATTTGCGCTTCTTTTGTCATTTCATTCCACGGAGTGAAAAATGGGTCAAATCCATATCTAACTGCAAGTGCCTGAACAATATAATAACCGCCATTATAAGGTTTGCATAAATATCCATTTGGAAAAAAACCAGATGAATACATTGCTCCTTTGCATAACGGTTTATCAGGATGGATTATCAATTTCTCAGGTTTAGGAACTTGGATGGTACCTATACCATTACACTCTTGACATGCTGCTGCATAATTGGAAGAAATAAAGTGTCTAGACTCAGCATTGGGAATGGAAGTATTGCATTCATAACAATGCCACTGTTCTTTTCTTTCCATCCGCTTCTTGCATTTAGGGCATAATCTTTCACCAACATACACCATTAAATTAGCTAAATGAAGGCTAATATCAGTAATTCTGCCAATTGTATGCCGTAAGTTGAAATATGTTCCATGTAATTTCTTTTCAGGTGTAATTAAAGCCGTAATTCCAAGCCCCGAAACATCTCCAACTAATGCTTCTGAACTTTCACGTGTACCCTGACGTTCATACATAGAAAGTGTTTCAAGATAACGTCTTCTTGCTTCAGTCTCAAGTGTATCCATTAATAAACTCGACTTTCCTGAACCAGAGACACCCGTTACAACCGTCAATGCCTTTTTCGGGATTTCAACACTTAAATTTTTTAAATTATGAATATAGGCATTTTGAATGATAATATTAGAAGTTTTCTTCCGTTTAATTTTATTTAAATTAGTTTTTGGTTTAATAGAAGCCTCATTTCTTAAAGCTTGGGCAGTTTTTGATATTTTTGAATCAATTAAACCAATAAAAGGACCTTCATAAATTAATTCTCCACCATTTGGTCCAGAACCAGGTCCTAGATCTATGATCCAATCTGCGGCTCTTATTATGTCAAGATTATGTTCGACTATAACAACAGTTGCTCCTACTTTTATTAATCCATTTAAGATCATCAATAACCCTGATAAATCTTGTGGATGTAGGCCTGTAGAGGGTTCATCTAGTATGAATAATTGATTTTTAAGAGTATTTTTTCCAAGATGTTTTGATAATCGAAGACGTTGAGCCTCGCCTCCAGATAAAGTAGGGGATGATTGACCCAGAGAAAGATAACTTAGCCCAATATCATTAAGAGCTTTTAACATTTGTTTTATTGTTTGGAGATCCTTATTTGTAAGTCTCTTTTCTTTATTAAATAAATCAACAACTTCTGAAATTGATAAATCATAAAACTCTGCAATTGAGAGAGATCTCTTTCCAAATGGAATTTTAATTGAGAGTATTTCATCAGAAAAACGTTTACCATCGCAATTTGAACATTTAATCCATGTGGAAGGTAAATAACTCATCTTAACTTCAACTGCCCCCATTCCATTACAAGTAGGGCAAGCACCTTCAGATGTATTAAAGGAAAAATGAGTTGTTGTCTTTTTAGATTCTTTTGCATATAGATTTCGAATTATATCCGATATCTTTGTATAAGTAGCAGGATTTGATCGAGGATTTTTACCAATAGGACTTTGATCTACTATTATTGGCTTAATGGGTGGTCCCTTTAATTCTTTACAACCAACTGGCTCTTTTTTTTTTAAACTCATAAATAGAACATCCTTCACTAATGTACTCTTTCCAGAACCGGATACACCTGTAATTACAGTTAATCGATTTAAAGGTATTTTAACATCGATATTTTTTAAATTCTGTTCACTAGCTTTATTTATTAATAGAAATGTATTTGCTCTAGGGTGATGTTTTGGCACTTGGACTTGTTCACGTAAGCTAAAATATTTACCAGTAGACGTATTGACTTTCCATAACTCTGATGGTGTACCTGTAAACAATATTTCCCCTCCTTGATTTCCAGCACCAGGCCCGATATCTATAACATTATCTGCTACTGCAGTTGCTTGCCGATCATGCTCAATATATATTACATGACCATTTAAATTTTGAAAAACAGGGAGAAGTCGAGCTACATCTGCGGGATGTTGACCAATTGTTGGTTCATCAAGAACATAAGTTATATCTTCTAATTGACTCGTTAAAGCTACAGCTAATCTTACTCTCTGAGATTCTCCACGAGAAAGAGTAGGAGAAATCCGATCCAATGTTAAATAATCCAATCCCACTGAATGTAAAGCCGTTAATCGTTTCTTTATTTCTAATATAAGCCTATCAGAAGCAATAATGTCCTTTTTATTGAAAAGAGAAAGTAATTCACCAACAGATTTTTTAAGAAATTCTGTGAACATTAAACTTGACCAACATACGTTTGAGGCTTGTGGATTTAATCCTGTATTATTGCATACCTTGCAGCCTTTACCCTTACATTGAGGACAAAATCTATTGAAATGAGTTGGTTCCAGCTCTCCAAACCAAGTCCCACATTCCACACATGCAGGTACCCTAGAAATAATTTGCTCTTCATTTTTTCGTTGAATAATTAAAGCATTTGCTCCTAAATCTACAACTATTTGAACAATATCTCGGAGTTCATTAACCTTAAAAGATTCATTAATTTGAGTAATTATAATCTGAATATCGTGTGCTTTTTTCGGTTTTAATGGTTTAGAATTCCAAGGACTACCATCAATAATTATAGATTTTATATCAAAATGAGAAGATAATAATTCAAGCAAAGTTTTATGACTTCCTTTTATTTGTCGCATTAAGAGAGCTGAGATTGTTATTTCTTCCTTTGATGCAATTTTTTCAAGATGATTGACAATTTCATCTTCCTTTAAAAAAAATAATTCACTGCCACACTCATGGCATTTTCGTACACCAAATCTCGCATATAATAATCTAATGAAGGGACTAAGACCAGATGCAGACGCTAGAATGGAGTTCGGATTACGATTGAGCAAATTCTGCCCGAGTGCCACGGTTGGTCCAAGTCCTGTTATAGATCGAACTTTCGCAGGATTCATATTAATTTCATCCTTATTGGTTGAAAACACCTCTAAGAATCGCCTACGTGCTTCTTTATACAAAATATCAAAAATGAGGGAGGTTTTACCTGAACCAGATACACCTGTAACTACAGTTAACCCTTCATTGATATCAACGTCAACATTCCTTAAATTATGCTCTTGTGCGCCTCGAATCCTTATTTGCATTTATCCTCATTACCTTATAGAGTTTCTTATGGAGTTAAATATGGACCGGTTTTAGAGTTCTTATTATTAAATAGTTCTGCTGGTGTTCCTTCTGCAATGATCATTCCTCCTTTTGGTCCACCTTCTGGTCCTAATTCTATAATGTAATCTGAATACGACAAAATTTCTGGATCATGTTCTATAATCACAACATTATTACCTTCTTGAACCAAGCGTTCAAGTAATTCCATTAGTTTAATTACATCATAGAAAGATAAGCCAACTGTTGGCTCATCTAATATATAAAGAGAATTACCTTTTTTCAATTTTCCTAATTCCTTCGCTAATTTAATTCGCTGTGCTTCTCCACCACTCAGAGTAGGGGCAGGTTGTCCAAGTGTGATGTATCCCATGCCAATTTCATCCAATATTTTAAGGACATTTGATATGCTACTTTGAGATTTAAATAGATCCAATGCTTCAGCGACCGTCATGTTCAGTACATCTGCTATTGTTTTTCCCTTGTATTTAATTTCCAATATCTCAGGTAAGTACCTAGTACCTTTACATTCTTTACAAGGAATAGTAAAGCTGCTAAGAAAAGAGATCTGAAGGTCTTGTACACCTTGTCCTTTACAAGAGGGACATCGTCCTTTATCAGAATTATAAGAAAAGTGTCCGGCTGAGTATTTTATCTTCTTTGCGTCCGCAGTTTTAGCAAAAACATTTCTTATTTTATCCCAAATTCCTACGAATGAACAAGGAGTAGAAGTTCTTACTCTTGAAATAGGCTTTTGATTTACTACAATGACATTATCGATATTCTCCCATCCTTCTACTATACCCCAATATTCTAAGAGATCTTCTCCGTTTTCTTCTTCAAATTCCTCTGCTTCTTTAGGTTTTTTAGCTTTATTATTACCTCTTGTAAAATATGGCTTTAAAAGAGGCACGAGAGTATCTAAAATAAGCGAACTCTTCCCAGATCCCGAAACTCCAGCGATCCCTACCATCATCCCTAAGGGGATTTTCACTGTTATATTCTGAAGATTGTTTGTTTTAGCATTTTTTACTGTTAAAAATTTAGTGAATTGATTTATCACTTTTTTATCTTCTGCCGCTTTTTCTGGTAGAGTATAATTTCCTGCTAAAAACTGGCCTGTATGGGAATTTTTAACTTTTTTTATTCCTGCTAACGGTCCTTGATAGACTAGTTCACCTCCATTAACGCCTGCTCCAGGCCCTATATCAATAATTTCATCAGCAACATCAATGAAGCGTTTATCGTGCTCAACTACGATGACAGTATTACCTAAATCTTTAAGCTTTTGCAATGAATTAATTAACGAATCTTTTTCACTTTCATGTAAACTCATGCTTGGTTCATCTAATATATAAACAAGAGAATCAAGACCAGCGTCTAAATGGGACATGAGCGAAAGTCTTTGAAGTTCTCCACCACTTAGCGTTGGTAATGATCGATGCATGTGTAAATAAGATAATCCCACATCAATCATATGCTTTAAACCTTCGATTATATTCTCCAACATGGTTTTTCCTTGAGGAGTTTGTATATGTTTTATCGGAAGACTCTCAAGAAATTCAATTAAATCATCGATTGCCATTAACGCCAGCTCCCCGATATGTTTACCCTCAATTTTTACTCCTCTTGCTTGTTCATTTATTCTATATCCTTCACATTCCTCACATTTTGCTTTTAACATATAGTTTTTAAATATCTTATTTCTTCTATACGCGCTCTTACTTTCATCAAGTGCTCGTTTAATATGAGGGATGACCCCCTCAAACACTCTCTTTAATTCTCCAGAGAAAGTTTTTGATTCCCACTGGAATTTAAGCTTTTTACCGCTCCCATAAAGGAAAATCTTTTTTATTTTGTCCGGTAAATTTTTATAAGGAGTATTAATGTCAAAATCGTAAAAGCTTGGTAGTTGTTGAACAAATCTGATTTGATCTGCAAACACTGCCGATCCCGCTTTTGTAATTTGAATCAGATTCCTATTATAATCTTGAACAATCATTTCTTCGGTAAGATGCATTGTATACCCCCGACCTTTGCAATTCAAGCAGAGCCCACTTGGCTCATTGAAGCTAAAATGTTTAATCTGTAATCTTTCCACAACCATGCCACATAAATCACATTCAAGATTTTGATTCACTGGCTCTTTACAAATAGGGCAAATTAAAATCCCTTCAGTTGCATATAGCATCCTAAGAAGTCCATATAATCCTGTCTTAGTCCCAACACTTGAACGTGGATTCAATACACGTGTAGTTCTCTGTTCTACAGCAACTGTTGGGCTTAAGCCTTCAATTATGTCAAATGGTTTTTCATCATCAAATTTAGGTGGAAAACCAATTGATTGCAAATAGCGATTCATTCCCTCATTAAATATAATGTCAAATGCCAAACTTGATTTACCAGACCCAGAAACACCTGTTATTAATATCATCTTCTTTTTCGGGATATTAACATTGATATTTTTTAGGTTATGAATCCTTGCCCCCTACAATTCTGATTTCATCCATATTTTACCATATTTTTAAACATTTTTAAACAAAAATACATATATAATTTTCTATTATACAGAATTTCTTATTGTTTCCCAAGCTTTAGTTTCTAAATCAGACCATTCTTGAATACTCTTATCTACATTTGGGATTCGTTCTCTCCAGGTATCTGCTTCCTTCTTAGCATTATTTGTCGCTTCTTCGATCTCTTCACCAATCTTTTTTAATTGCTTCTGATAATCTTTAGTTCCCGCTTCCGTAACCTGATTGCTTTTTAGAAATAACTTCCTCAATTTCGCGATGTTTGGAAGGTCATCTGGTAAAATTATAGTTTGTAATTCTCTTACTTTTGTAACTATATCATCAAACAATTCAGCGGCTTTAAGTAATCCATCATTGGTAAGCAATTCACCCGCTTCATTCAAAAAATCGCGATAAAGTATTCGAAACATCGCACCCCCCGTGCCTCCGGTTTCCATGTAAATAAATACACTTACTAAACCAAACACGAGATTATCATCCTTAAAATCAGTACCCCATGTAGGGAGCATTTCTCGCCATTTTTGGAAACCCTTTAGTCCCATGTTGCGAATGGGTGGATTGAACATGAAATTTACATTTGCTTTTATGGCTGAAGGAAGAATCTCCTTTAATTCCTTCATCTTTTTTGGCATAAATAATTCAACTAACTTATTTTTAGCTGGAAAGGGTGCGAATTTACTCCCTCTTGCGGCTTTTAATTGATTGTAAGTCATGACATGTGGATTAGCATATCGATCTGAAATATAAGCTTCATTCTTTTCCTCATCTATTCCATATGTTACGAAAGTATGTGCACCAAAGTGACCTGAACCTTCATTTGGAATGGGTGTGCCCTCTGCAAAGAAGAAGGGCAAATAAGCAAAATCTACGAACGTAATTACAGGTTGTCCCTTCTTTAAGAGATTTATTAGATTATTATGGGCTGCATTCATTGATGCAGTTTCAGTGATTTTCACGCTTCCTCCAATGCGATTTAATACTCTTTCAAATACCTCCGTCTTTTTCACAGCTAATCCTAAAGTCATTGGAAAAGGTAAATTCTTCATATAGAAGTAGAAAAATCCTAATCCCGAACATAATCCTAGGAGCATCGGTTCAGAAACTTCCACATCGTAATACGCAAGAACTTTCCTTAAGCTTGAAAGTTGACAATTAGCACCAGCCATGTGTTTAAAATCTTCAATTATTAATTTCACCATTTTTTTTACCTCTTTTATTTTTTATTTGGATTAATTTTATTTCCACAATCAATGCATTCAGCATCGTGAACGCAAATTTCACCCTCACAATTAGGGCAAGTATAGAGCTTTTCTTGCTCTTGAAGCCACTCTTCGACTCCGATTTTTTCATTTCTCTTTAAATTTTCTATAAGACTTACAAAATATTTTTCTCTATATCTTTTATCTAGATTTTTTAGTTGTTGGCAAGGAAATTTCTCACACTCATAGCAAAACTCAATTTCATTTTTCCTTATCAATGCACAGTCCTTTTTTATAAAGGAACAATTTTTGTTTCGGATCCGGCAACTCTTGCAACCCGATTTACGACCTCGTTCCTTAAGTAAATCTTTTTTAAATAACAGATATGACCTACATGTACCACAATACATCCCACATGGTGCAGCTAAATTTGTTTCAAACATCTTTTCCTTTACACTTTCAATTTTAATAATTTATTAAACAAAACTATTTCCCTCTCAAGAATTACTAAAGCAAGACTTTGTAATTCACTTAAATCTACGTGTTCTAAACAATCATCTTTAAATTTTTCGGCAGCATTCTTAAGAATATTTGCAATTAGTGTCCAATTAGTTGCTGAATCACTTATAATAGGAATACATTCTTCGAGAATCATGAAATCCTCATTACTCCATGCCTTTGAGCCTTCTTTAAGCTCGGGATTATCTAGTAGTTCTTCTAAAAAATGCATATAGAGATTACGGAAACTAGCACCTCCTGTACCCCACGTTTCAATGTACCCATAGATTAATTCAAACATTAATCTCGCACGCGAAATTTTTTTCCTCGAAGAATCTTTCGTTTCACCATATAATTTTTCTTTCCATCTTGGAATTGACTGAGCAAATAATTTAAGCCCTTGAATTCCTATATTATTCATTGAAGGGCGCAACATATTATTTACTACTTTTTGTATAGCAAGTTTAGCACCAGCAGATAAAGGAGGATGCTTTCCATCTTGTCTTCTTCTCATGGAATATTGTGTGTTGTTAGGACGCATAAATTTGGGGCCATACTCAGAACTTCGGCCTTTCTTTAATTGTTCTATTGAAACCTCTTGAAATCCCTCAAATTCCGAATCTCCAATGAAAGATATCCCTTGTTCTTCATCATAACCTGCTAAAGTAATAGCATGCCCGCCGAAATGAATATTTTCTTCTTCCTCAAAATAAGGAAGATAGCCTAAATCAATCCGAAGAATTAGTGGAACATCTTGATTAATAAATTTTTTTGATTCTACCCATGCTTTATCGGCACTCGAGAAAGATTGCTTTCTTAATATTATTCCCAATAAACGACATGCTAGTGAATTGGGTTCAATAGTTCCTTGCTTACCTCCTAGAAAAAATGGGACTTCAGACTCAGGAATAAAAGACATAGTATTGGTTGAATCGAAAAATCCAAATCCCATTGTGGCATCCAAGCCAAATGCCATAGCTTCTGTAATATGATACCCATAGAATTCAAATAAATCTCTCATAGCAGATGACTCACAGTGATTTCCTACTTTGTGGGTAAATCCCTTAACCATCACTCTTCCCAAGGTGTAGTATCCTCCATTATTTCTTTTAACATCCACTCTATAAATTCAATATGCGTCTCCATTACTTTAATTGGTCGAATAAATAGCGCCTTAATGTTCAATGGGTATCCGCCCCATTGTTTTAATGATTCTCGCTTAGAAATTTCATTTTGTTGTTTAAGCGCTTCAATGTCATTGTTTATTATTTCTAAAGAATTTTTAAATGCTCTTACTTGTTCCTCTTTAGATAATACGGGGTATAAAGATAATGCTATATCATAATTGGGATCTCTCCGACCTTTGAATTTACTTATAACCTTGTACACCTCATCCCTCAAAACTTTTGATCCTGAATCTGTTATCTTATACACTTTACGAATACGATTGTTTACTTCTTCTACATAGGATTCTGCCAATTCAATTTTTTCTAGGTTATTCAAATCGCTATAAATTGATGACTTTCCTATACTTGTCCAATGTCTCATACCCCTTTTATCAATCCTTTGATTGAGACTATACGCATGACTCGGAAATTCTGAAATCAAGCCTAAAACGACAAATTCTCTATGATTCAGTTCATAATCTTTTTTAGAAGTCATTTCCAAGATTGATTCTGTGATATAAAAGAAATTATATATTCTTCGAAAAGAATATCTTTTATTAAGAATATTATTTATCAAGAATATATAAATATTTGCGTTTTAACAAATTTTAATTCAATTAAGTTTTATGAGTTATAAAAAAAGTACCCCAAAAACGTGGTTATAGACGAACAGTTATTCTATATATCAATGACTTGTCAATTTCTATACCTTCTAAATGGCTTACAAAAAATCAAAAATTTGGGAAAAGAAAGAAATAGAGATTATTAAAAGAGGGCAATTTTCTGAGATGTTTATTGACTCTTTTTTTGGGAGTAATTAGATTTTTGATATATTTTGAAAATGCAATGTTTCAAATAAAGTAAAATATTAAAATGATGAATTTAAAGATTTAGATAATCTTTAACTAAAAGGTGATTTAAAAATTATAACTTGGATATTATTTGCTATATTAAGTATTTGGTGTTTAGTTAATCGATTTAGGGAAGATGGAAAAGTTGAAGGACAACCACTTGGAATGCCACGTGGAACTGTTCGAGCTTTAATAACAATTATGATTGTTGCCTTCCCTTTTTGGTACTTAATGATTGGAGATCCAATCCCTGGAATACTAATAAATTCAATTTTTATTGTAGTTGCTTTCTATTTTGAAGCGAGAAGAACTGGGACAGAAAAATTGAAAGAAATTGTTAATGAAATAAAAAGTCATGAATTAGTTGAGGAAATATTGATTACCGACAAAAAACCGCTTTATTTACCAAAATATACTGTCAGACTCTCATTAGTAGTTATGCTATTTCTTCAAATAGTAATAATAATCCAACAAGATAGTCCTTATGCAGCCACTAACACTTTGGCCGATATTCTTTTAATGATTACTCTTTTCATTATAGGCAGTTTCTTTAGATCAATAATGAAGCTCAGAGAAAAGAAAAGTATTCGAGAACAAATACAAGACATGGATGCTTCGCTTTCTGATGCTGAAATTATTGAAAAATTAATGTTGAAAGAATTAAGTTGGCTGAAAAAAGAAGGAAAGAATCTATTATCTTTAATAGTGTTAATTGGAATTGTGATTTCTTTAGTCTTTTTTACAATTGATTTGGATTTTATTATTCTTGATATTCCCCTATATACATTAAGATTACAAGGAATTTTATTACTACTAATTAACTTATACTATGGATTCAGAGATTAAAGTTTTAATTAATATTATAACTTCTTCTATTTTTTTTTTTTATTAAACCATAATTCTAAAGATGAAATTCTGTTCCTGTCACTCCTAAAGTGTGGGAAGGATGGTCTCTCATACTCAGCCTTTTGTTAAATTCAAAACCAGTACAATGCATTCCACATACAACTTTTGGATTTAATTCTTCAATAAATTGAATTGAATCTTCAATTGTTTGTATTGGCACCCAAATTTTATGGAATCCTCCTATGATGGCAAATATTTCATTAATTCCTGTTAATTTTTGCGCATGTTTAATTGTGTTAATAATACCTACATGTCCACATCCAGTTAGGATTACCAATCCTTTTTCTTTTATATTTATATAAATTGATGTTTCATCTCTCGCCATATATTTTTCGAATATATTTTTCTCTTTAGAGATGTATAAACTTCTGGTTATCTCATCTGTATCAAACAATCTAATTTCGCCACTCGTAGTACCTCCTCTATGTAATTTTTGAGGATTTCGTGTTTCAATAATTTTTATATTATGTTCATTTGCAAGTTTTGTTATATTAGATCTATTTAACAAGGGGAATTTTATGTATTTCTTAATTATCCCTTCCTTGATTAATTTTCTTAAGGTTATTCCCAATTCTTCAACAGGAACATCTTCGCCTTCCCTAAATCTTATCACATGGTTTTGATAATAACATTCAGGATTTGAAATTATCTCACATCCTTCTTTCAATAGGGGAATCACTTTAGTTAATCCTCCGAAGTGATCTAAATGTCCGTGACTTAAAACTAATTTTTCCACATCGCCTAAATTAACTTTAAAAACTTTACTATTCTCAATAATGGTTGACATTAAACCTCCAGTATCTAATAAAAAATTATGAATTATCTCATTATCTTCAATTCTAATACTCATTGCTAATCCATGTTCACCTACAGTCCGTACAGCATTAGCTTCTGGTTGTATAACTTTCCCATTGAATTTATCTTCTGTTAATAAAGCGACATCAACAGTATTAGTTGTCAATATTTTTATTGTTAAATTACCACTCTCTATTCCGTCCGAAATATTAATACTCACTATATATTTCTCTTCCAAAATTATTAATTTCTTAGATAAGTTATGAAATCAAAAATGAATATAAACCTTTTTTAAATTTTTTCTCAAAAGAATGATTTAACAAATCGTAAGAGTTTATATATAAACTATAGTCAAATCCTCCTATTAGCAATATTTTCATTCATGTTTGATTAATGGATTTAAAGACATACTCTTTTTTTCTTTTTTTATAACTCTCTTTCATAAATATATATGTTAAATAAGTAAATTTTGTAATAATAAAAAATTAAGAATAAACATGATGAAAAAATGCCATAAATGCGGAATGATTCGCTCTACTAAAGATCTAGTATTATCAGAAGAAGGAGTTTACATTTGTTTCTCGTGTTGGAATAAAATAAATAGAGATAAACGGGAAAAAACTTAGAAGCAGTAGAGAATTATCTCGAATTATAAATGTAAGCTACTCGTAAGAGATAAGATAGGTGTACTTCTCAAGATTGAACTTTTTTATTTTAATTTCTTCTTCAGAATCCCGTTTTGGAACAAGGGGTATTTTGACTACTAACTTGTAATCTTCTAAATATAAATTATTATAAAAAACATTTTCAATTTTATCCCAATCAATGAATTTTTGTATAGTTATTTCCCTATCTTTAACTGCTGGGATTACAGACATGTTTTTTATCTAACTTTTACGGACATTTATTTAAATTTTATTTTAATAGAATATTTTTTTAACTACACCCATTAAAAGTGTCGCAATCTTTCTGAAACAAAGTGATAACTAATATATCTGAAGGATCGCATAATGTGGTACCATCTATATTATAAAAAATTGTATATTTAAATGTTTCTTAAATCATATTTAAAGAAATAAAAATATCGTAGTTTACAGCTTAAAATACTTATTAAAGAGGAATTCTTATTATGTCGTTTTTTATTAAAAGTATGACCCTTTTCTATTGAAATTTTAGCCATAATTAATTTTTAGGAGGTTTTTAAATCAAAAAACAAACAATTGTGATCATTTCCTTTATTAAAAGAAAATTTATATTATTTCAACTGTTAATAAGAAGAATATCTACAAAACTCTTAGAGTATGTTGAAAAGATCACAAATTATAGCAAATTGAATTAAAGCTTAGATTCTAAAACTAACTATTAAGGATCATACCCGAAATTATCAATCTTTTATAAATAATTTGAAGGTTATCATAGAGGATATTATAGTAAAATGGGTTTGAATACTGGAAATGGATTATTTTTAAGAGAAACTCTAAAATTTCCCGATATGGAATTTGTCATAAAAGATTTATATTAAATCTTTAATTTCATTAATTGTTATAGTAAATACATTTAGTTATTGAAACTTTTGAGACAGTAAAAGCTTAAACAACGATTATGTCTAATCAAAAAGATTTAAAGATTTTTCTTGAAACCAAAATAATTAAAAATTTAAAAAAATTAAAGGGGAAACATGCTCCCATCTCTGAAATCGCAAATAATATGACTAACGTTTTGTTAGTGAAATCCATTTATGATTTGCGTGAAAATCTCAAAAATTGTTTTTTACTTAATGTAAAGAACTACACCAAAAGCCCAAAATTTAGGCATTTTTTAGCAATTTCCCTCGCGAATAATAGTTCTGATTTTTTAGTTCAACTAGCAAGTGATTTCGCAACTAAAAACGATTTAAAATTAATTCAATATCCCATTTTTCCTACTACATTAAGAATTCAATTGCTTTTGCTAAAAGAAGTTAAAAAAGTTGAGGATTACTCTAAATCAATCGAAATATTAGAAATATATAGAGATGATTTTCGCAAAAAACTAGTAAAAGTAAAGAATTTAGTAGAAAATAAATAATTTTTAAGGATAAACATAATAGTAATATTAATTATTATGATACTTTAGATTTTAGAATCAAAATAATGTAAAAATAAAAAGGTTTACTTTAATGTCATTTAGAAAAAATACGGTAAAAATAGTAGCAACATTAGGTCCTGCATCAAGCTCAAAGATAATACTTAAGAAATTAATTGATGCAGGAGTAGATATTTTTCGATTAAACTTTTCTCATGGGACACATGCTGAAAAAAAGCAGTTAGTTAAGAGAATTCGGGAGATAAGTGATTATATTGGAATTATGGCTGATATACAAGGGCCAAAGATTAGAGTAGGTGAATTTAAGGGAGATGAAGCTTATGCTTTAAGTATTGGGCAAGAAGTGAAAGTTTTCGAAAAGAAAATCATTGGTGATCAAGAACAATTTTCCATTCCTCTGCCTGGTTTTCTTAAAACAATGAGAAAAGGAAATAGTTTTTTTGTAAATGACGGAATCATTAAAATTCGTGTAAAACGGAAAGAAGAGGATCATATAATTGGGGAAGTCCTAGCAGGAGGAATGATTAGCAATAGGAAAGGAGTTAATATACCCAATGGAAAATTGTCTCAGAAAGTCCCTACAGAAAAGGATGTAAAAGATCTTGAATTTATTGCTGAATTAGATCCTGAATATGTTGCTATATCATTTGTTTCTGGAGGAGACGATGTCCTTCATGTCAGAAAGATACTTGAAAATTATGGAAATTCTACAATAAAATTAATTTCAAAAATCGAACGACCTATAGCGTTAACCAAATTTGACCAGATCTTAGAGGTAAGCAACGGTATAATGGTGGCGAGGGGGGACTTGGGAGTAGAGATAGATCCTGATAAGGTACCGTTATGGCAAAAAGAAATGATTTATAAAAGCAACCGAGAAGGTAAACCAATAATCGTAGCAACTCAGATGTTAGAATCAATGATTTCAAATCCTATTCCAACTAGAGCTGAGGCTAGTGATGTATATAATGCTGTTATGGATGGAACGGATGCAGTAATGCTCTCTGCGGAAACTGCCGTTGGAAAATATCCCATTAATGCTGTACAATATATGAATCAAATATCCAAAACAGCAACTGAAAACATGACTAAACGGATTCCAGATGAATACGACTCTGATAGATTAACTCACACGCAAACTCTTGGGCATGCCATTTATGCTTTAGCGTCAGAAATGGAAGAGTTGAATTTCAGAGGCAAAATTTTAGTGATCACTCGGAATGGATATGGTGCGAGAATGATAGCAAAATATCGACCACCTTTGCCGATTATCGCAATCACTCCATTCAAAAAAACAGCGAGAGAATTGCAATTAGTATGGGCTGTACAACCTATTCACATTGAAAGTATTGATTTTTTCAACCTAGATGCTGAAGAAATAATAGAACAATCTGTTAAACATGCCGTAGAGAAAAAATTTTTGGATGAGAATGAACATGTAATAATCTTATTAGTTTCAAGAAAATTTGAGAGGAGAGGAAATTTAGTTGGATTATATTATGTTGGAGAAATAGTAGAAACTAATTAAATTAATTTTTTCTTGAAACTTTTTCCTAAAGCTAATGTTTTACTATTTAGCTTTTGCTGTTTAAAGGATTTTTACAATTTAATTTAACGTTAAATTCTTTTTCTTTACAATAAAATTCTTAACTTTTCCATGGATTATTAATTTTTTAATATCTGGTATATAAATTGGAGGATGATACCTTTCTTTAAATTTAAGAAAATTCTTAGCTAGATCTGCTAGAGAATTTAGTTGAGATATGTTTATTGTTCCAATTAAACTCTTAAGTGTTCCTGATTTATAATCTGCAAAGATAACTTCACACAAGAACTCATCATAATAATTCACAAAATCAAATTAAATTCAAAGTATTTAAAGAAATATAATATCTAAGAATAGAGTTAATTAATTTCTGTAAGCCTTAATCCCATCAAAATCAGAATGATACTTAGTTTTGAAGCAATAACAGTGACAACAATAAAATTCTATATATTTACTATTCCAAATTAGAGTAAAATAGTCTATATTTTTAATATCAAAATTTTTAATGTAGCTTTCGAAATCTAATTCTTTTTCACATCTAAAACATTTTCTTTTTCTCATAAATTCAAGATTCTTTATTAACAAGAATAAAAAAAAATTAATTTAAAATTTTTCATAATGAACTATTTCACTAAGCGGTATTCTTTCTGTCACTTCTCCCTTAAGTTTGGTTGAATATCCTAGTGGTGTTAAACCCATTACTTTATATTTTTCAGGGACTTTTAATATTTCTTTTACCTTTTTCTCGTTGAAATAACCAATCCAACATGTTGCTAAACCCTCTGCTGTTGCGGCTAAAATTAAATGTTCAAAACAAATACCAAAGTCTACAGCATAATATTTTTCACCGTTTTTATTAGTACCAGAGCCTTCCACAGAGATTACTCCAATAACAAACATTGGAGCTTTAATAAATTTTTTTTCTTGCCCAATAGCATTCCATATTGCTTTTACTTGTTCTGTTTTTCGTACTAATATATAATGTACTCCTTGCTTATTAGCCCACGTCGGTGCTTTCCGCGCAGTCTCTAAAATCCTATCGATTTTCTCTTTTTCAGGCATGTCGGATTGATAAACTCGATAACTTCTTCGTTTTTTTACTACATCATAAAATTCCATTTTACTATTTATCACCTTACTGTTAATATTTATTAAAATAGTTATTCTA
>SDBT01001937.1_pt1 | contig 37181 bp, 30 predicted proteins | sample 2277101 | NCBI WGS metagenome assembly SDBT01 (sample SAMN10404973, study PRJNA504765) | marine sediment metagenome | isolation source: marine sediment core GS10_PC15, 103 cmbsf | place: Arctic Ocean: Southern Knipovich Ridge | collected 2010 | reverse complement strand
GGCTCCATAACAGCAACTTCTTTTATAATCGGCGGTGATACTTTAGATACTAACGAATGGGCTGTCTTAGACGACATTACCTCTAATATGGTTATTGACTGGACAAACGCATCTGATAATTTATTAACCTCAGGCGCGATAACCGCTGATAGTTTCAGCGACAACACTCTCACAATAACAGGAGGGGACTTAGATACCACAGGCACTATTACTTCTGGCGATATAACAATTTTAGATGCTACACCTATTCTTGTTTTTCAAGATAACGATAGTGCGGGGGCTGCTTCAGTTGGTTTTATTGAGTGGAAAGATTCAGGCGGTGGAAGGGCTGGATTTTTAGGTAATAATACTTCAGGTGATGATGGTTTCCTTTGGAAGAATGAACAAGGAGGGAATATAGGGATACAAACAACTGGAGCAGGTGAAGTTCAAATCTTTAGTATGTTAGATGTAGTCAGTGGAAGCGACGATGGTTTCTTTATGATTAGCAGTGTTAGTGATGGTGATATTCTATTAGTAGATAGTGCTGGGAACTTTGATTTTGGAGCGGGCAACCTGACAACCTCAGGCACTCTTGGGGCAGGAGCGATAACAACAACAGGAAATTTAATCGTAGATGGTGGTGATATAGGAATAACTGCTGATACTAACTTATTACAACTCGCTGCTAATGCTTTGACTGTGAATGGTGGGGTAACAGCAGGCTTAGGAACATTTGGAGATTTCTTGGTTAAGGATAATGCTGGTGGTTCAACAAAACCTTTAGAATGGTTTCCAGCAGGCACGAGTAACAATTACTTGCAAATAGGTGGTGCCGTACAGATTGGTTTGATTACTGCTGCTTCTCGTATAGATGTTCTTGGCGGTACAAACGAGCCATTGAATCTTAATGCTAAAGGAACTGGAACAGTGAACATAAATTATAATTTAGGGACAGGCGGATTAAGAGTTCACGACGGTGGTGATGATGGGGCTGATTATATACAAATTAAATCTGATTCAATCACATCCAGTACAGGAATAGTTGATTTTAGTAATAATATTGTACAAGCAAATGCAGGTTTTAAAACAACAGGTAATCTTCATTTGGTAGGAAGTGGTGCTCTGTTTTTTGATAATGGTCGGGTTATAAGAGAATCAGGGACTTATGACATAGAAACAACTGCGAGGATTTTTAATGTTGCAGGTGATGCAACAAGAGCAGGATTAAAAGTAGGAGGGGTTCCAGTATTTAGGAATAATGTGGCAGATGACCATATAGATGTTGACCAGACAGTGGGTAAGTCTGCTGGATGGAGATGGTTTGATGTTGCTACGAGTGGAGAAACTGCATATATTAGAATTTATGGCTATCCTTCAGGCGACCAATTAGATTTTGGAGAATTTAAAATAATTGCAGGGACAGGCAATTTAACAAGATTTCAAATATCTACTGACAGCGGTGAAGGAATAAGTATACCAGAGCAAATGATGATAGGCGACGGCGGGACTACAAATTATATGGAAATTTCCCCAACGGGAGATATTGCTTGGAATGGAAGTGCAGGAGATATTACAGGAGAAACAAGAATAAATGGAAATGTAGGGATAGGAAGTTCAGACCCTCCTGACTCTGTCTTGGAAGTAGTATCAGCAGGTGACGACTACTTTATGCTCTCTTCCTATGCTGACGGAGACGGCAACATCCTTATAGTGGACAGCGCTGGGAATATGGGTCTGGGAGTATCAGGTGAAGTTGACTTTGGTTTAGGCCAAGGTGTCTTCAGCATAGGTAATGCCTCTATTCTTCCTACAGCTTCTTTAAGCGATTCTGCTCTATTGTACGCAACTGGCGGAGAGATGTATGCTTTTGATGCTGCAGGTAATTCAACATCAGTATCTCCTCATAACTCTGAGACCGGCGAGTGGGTCTTCCGTTCAGAAAATGTAATAACAGGCAAAGGATTAAGAGTTGAAATGGAACAACTTGTTAAATACCTTGATGAAACATTTGGCACTGACTTTGTTCAGGAGTTTCAAGACGGCCAGCTTGTTGAAAACGGAACAATAGGCAACGGAACAGTTGACGGCATGACAGATGGCGAGCCATCTCTCTTTTCGCCATTTGTCCAGAAAATAAAGCAAGCTCTCGCTTCGCTCGGACTATTCATTGAGAATGGTATTGCCAGAATAAGAGAGGTCTATGCTGAGAAAATTACGGCTGAAACCGCTGAAATTAAAATAATAGAAGTTCAAAAATTCCAAATGGTTGACGCGGTGACCGGCGATATCTACTGCACCTGGATTGAACGGGGAGAAATGAAAAGGGTAAAAGCAAGATGTGACCAAATAGAATATCTTAATGGTCAGATGGTTATTTCAGGTCAAGTTTCAGAATACTGTGATTATGAACATTTGAATCTATGCACTTCTCAAGAGCTGTGCGAGGGCGAAAATCTTTTCTGGTACGGTGGAGAATGCCATATTAATAACCAAAATCCAAATGAACCGCAGGAAGAAATCCAAAATCCAGACGATGAAATTGATGAAGAAGTTGTTGAAGAAATAATAGAAATTTATGGTTGTATAGATTCTAATGCTATGAATTATAATCCTGAAGCAACCACAGATGACGGTTCTTGTGAATATCCAATTGAAGGATGTATAAATTCTAATGCTTTAAATTATAACGCTGATGCTACAATAGACGACGGTTTCTGCCAGTATCCTGAACCACAACCAGACGTAGTGGGTTGTGCTGACCCCGAGGCAACAAATTACAATCCAGATGTCACTATAGAAGATGGTTCATGTGAATATTCTCAACCTGATATACAAGGATGTACGGATCCCGATGCTATAAACTACAACTTAGAGGCCACAGTAGACGATGGATTATGCCAATACCCAGAAATTGAGGGTTGCGCTGACATCAATGCCTTAAACTATAATCCAGAAGCTACAGTAAATGATGGAAGGTGCGCCTATCCCGAGCCTGAACCATCCGCCCAAAATCCGGAGGATAATGAGTCGGACCCGCCTGCTTGTGAAACTTGCGGCGGGGAGTCTGAGCCACAACCTGAAACAGAATAAAATTAGAGGACCAAAAAATCGCCAAGCCCGCCCAAGTTTCTCTGAAATTTAGGTGGGCAAAATGGCGATTTTTTGTTAGAATTAGAAATGGAAACATATTGATACTTAGTAAACTAAGAGAATTGTTGATTTTTAAAAATCGATATGAAATTTATTAAATGTTGTATTGCCGTTTTTTTAATTTTAGTAACAGTAATAGTTGGATTGTTTTTTGTTTTTTCCCCAAAATCTGTTTTGAAAATCAAATCCTTGGTCCTAAAAACTAATCTCGCTGATGAAGATTTTCTTTCTCCAAGTTCTGAGACCTCTTCAGACACGGATTCTGATATTGATGAATCTCAAAAACAGCTTCCTCACCAGCCAGAGATAATAAAAGCTATTTATTTAACCAGTTGGTCAGCCAGCAAAGAGGACTATATTGATTATGTAATTAATATTGCAAAAACTACAGAAATTAACGCTGTAGTGATTGATATCAAGGACTTTTCTGGTTATATAGCTTATGATACGACAGTGCCAGAGGTAGAGGAATACAATGCCGAGCAAATAAGAATTTCTAATATTGATTCCCTTATAGAGAAATTTCATGAAGAAGGAATTTATGTAATTGCCAGAATCACTGTTTTTCAAGACCCGGTGTTAGCCCGTGCCAGACCAGATTTGGCAATTCATAGTAAATCCAAATTATCTTCCTCAATTTCATCTACTCCGTCTTTCTCTTCTCTGTGGTCTGATAATATGGAATTGGCTTGGATTGATCCTGCCGCAAGAGAATCTTGGGATTATAACATTAGTATTGCAAAAGATGCTGTTAGCCGTGGTTTCGATGAATTAAATTTCGATTACGTTCGTTTTCCTTCAGATGGCAATTTGCAAGATATGAGTTTTCCTTTTTGGGACGAGAAAGTTCCAAAACATCTGGTTATTAGAGAGTTTTTCAAACGTCTTCGCCAAGGACTTCCTACTACAAAAATATCGATTGACCTTTTTGGTTTGTCCACAGTTAGTTCTAACGATTTAGGCATAGGTCAAATAATTGAAGATGCATTTGAATATTTTGATTATGTTTCTCCAATGATTTATCCTTCTCATTATGCTGACGGTTTTATGGGATATCAAAACCCAGCTGAACATCCTTATGAGGTGGTAAAATATTCAATGGAAGGCGCTTTTAAAAAATTGGCGTCTTACAAACAATCACAAAAAACAAATGTCCAGTTGCGGCCTTGGCTCCAAGATTTTAATTTAGGAGCCATTTACGATGCCGAAATGGTAAGGTCTGAGATTAGGGCGGCGCATGATGCGGCCGGAGATAATTTTAAAGGATTTATGTTATGGAATTCATGGAATATTTATACCAGAGAAGCCCTTCAACCTAAATAATAGACAAAATAAGCATGGAATTGAAAATAAAAGAAATAAATAATAAAGAAATTTGGGAAAGTTTTCTTTATCAATGCCAAGAAAAGACGTTTTTGGATTCTTGGAATTGGGGGGAATTTCAAAAAAAGGAAGGAGAGAAGATTTGGCGGCTTGGTATATATGAAAGCGAAGAACTTGTTGCTTTAGCTTTGGTTATTAAGATTAAAGCAAAAAGAGGGACGTTCCTATTTGTGCCTCATGGGCCGACCGTCAGAGATCAAAGAACAAAGAACCCAGCCTCGACTCGTCGTCGAGGCGAGGCGGGCAAAGAACAAATTTTAGGAACGTTATTAGATGAGCTTAAAGTGATTGCTAAACAGGAAAAAGCGGATTTTATCAGAATAGCCCCAATTTGGGAAAGAAATGAAGAAAATATTAAAATTTTCAAAGATCTTAAATTTAGAAAAGCTCCAATCCATATGCATCCTGAAGTAACTTGGGAGATGAGCATTACTCCTCCTGAAGAAGAGCTTTTGATGAAAATGCGGAAAACTACTCGTTATTTAATCCGCCAGGCTCAAAAAAACTCGGATATTGAGATTGTGAAAAGCCAGAATATTGAAGATTTGAAGAAGTTTGCCGAGATTTATTGTGCGACAGCGAAGCGGCATAAATTTGTGCCTTTTTCTCCGAGTTATTTACAAAACCAGTTTTCTTCGTTTTCGCCAGATAACCAAATATTAATATTTTTAGGAAAATACAAGAACGAAATAGTTTCCTCATCTATTATTGTTTTTTGGCAAAATATTGGATTTTATCACCATGGAGCTTCCTTATCAAAATATAATAAGGTTCCAGTTTCTTATCTTTTGCAATGGGAGGCGATAAAAGAAGCTAAAAAGAGGGGATGCAAAAAATATAATTTCTGGGGGATAGCAGATCAAAAAGGAACAAGTTCCTCGCAAGCGAGAGCAAAAATAAAAAAGCATCCGTGGTGGGGACTGACACTTTTTAAGATGGGTTTCGGCGGTCACAGAAAAGAATATGTTAAAACCCAGGATTTACCGCTTTCAATGACTTATTGGATAACTTGTCTTTTTGAAAAAATGAGAAAAATTAAGAGAGGATTGTAAAATGAAAAAATATAGGTATAAATACAAAAAAAATTATAGGACTAAAAAGAAGAAATTGATATTCCGCTCCCGATATTTTTGGTTGAGTTGTTTGTTGCTAATTATTTTAGGAACTGCTTTTTATTTTGTTGTTTTCTCCTCTGTTTTTAAAATAAAAGAAATACAAATCTCCGGCGATATAAAAATTTCTGTTGAAGAAATCAGAAACATTATCTTAGAGCAGATTGATAAAAAATATTTAAAAAAAAGTATTTTTCTAGTTAATTTTAAAGAAATAAATAGAGCAATTTTAGAAAAATTTCCTCAGGTTGCCAAAATAACCATAGATAGAAGTTTTCCTAATGTTTTAGCCGTTGTAGTTGAAGAAAGAAAACCAGTAGCCGTCTTTTTACAAGCCCGCCCAAGTTTTCCAGAAGAAAATTTGGGAGAGCAAGGCGAAGATTATTATTTTATTGACAACGAAGGGATAATTTTTGAAAAAATTTCTGAAATACCGCCTCAAATGTTAAAAATTAAAAATTCAGCCTGGATTTCAAATCTTGAATTAGGGAAAGGATTGCTTAGCAAAGAGAAGTTGGAGCAAATTCTAAAAATAGAGAAAAAATTAGAGGATTTAGAAATTCCACTTAGAGAGGTTTCAATAATATCTGATAAAAGATTAAATGTTGAAACTTCAGAAGACTGGAAAATCTTTTTTAATCCAAAGGAAGATCTTGACTGGCAGCTGATAGAACTCGACTTGCTTATAAAAAAAAGAATTCCTTCTGATAAACGAAAGAATTTGGAATATATTGATTTAAGATTTGAAAAAATTTACATTTACCCCGAAACTTATTAAAGGGTTTTTCCCGAAACCTATTTAGAATAAATTAAAAAATCAAGTAAAATATTAAAGCAAAAACTAATTCAAAAATTTTTGAAATAACGACTATAGCTAATATTCCACCCAGAATTAATAATAGTATTTTTGGAACATTGAATTTCTTTTTATTCTTTTTGGCATTCATTTCAATACTTTAGCACAATTTAAGCATAAAAAGAAGCCTTTGGTTGTTTAAACTAAAGGCTTTGTTTTTTTCTAAATTAATTTCGGGATTTCATAGAGGATTCCGAAATTGATTAGAGCTATCGGGAGGAGGGCTAAAATTACTTTGTAGGAAACCAAAGATTTTACACTTTCCCAGCTAATAGAAAGAACGCTAAGGGTAGAAAGGATAGTTCCAACAATAGCATAACTAATCCCGATATTTTTACTAAAGCCAAGAAAGATAAAGCCGATAACGAAAGTAATCGTAATAACAGAAATAGACCTTTTGTCTGAAAAGGTGCCGGTAAAATTACCAGTAAAAAAAAGAATAGAGAAGGCGGCAATTGCAAAAAATCTAACAGATAAGACGGTTTTTTCATCAGGCTGGAAATTTGTTTTTAGGCAGACCAAACAAGCAAGCAGAGTAACTATCAACACTATTGTTACTGAAATTAATTCACCCATTAATAATTTTTTCATTATTCATTCCTTCCATTAAAGAAATTGTTTTCCTTATTCAATTTTTAAACGACTAATCAAATTATATACTATTGGTTAAATCTGTCAAATAGCTGATTACCACTCTTGATTTTTTCATTTAGTTTCTTTATAATGGATGATGATAGAAAATAAAACGAAACAAATAAAGCTCGAAAAAGGAAAGAAGAAAGATAAAATTAAAAAGATTGAAAAACAATTAGAGGAATGTCAGAAATTAAGAGATGAATATTTAAATGGCTGGAAAAAAGAACGAGCAAGCTTTTTAAATTATAAAAAAGATGAAACAGAAAGAATAGGTGAGTTGGTGAAATTTGCCAATCAGGGATTAATATTAAAAATTTTACATATTTTAGATAATATCTATATTGCCGAGAGAAAACTTCCCAAAGAATTAGAAAACAACCAATGGGTAGAAGGAGTTTTACAAATAAAGAATCAGACCATTGATTTTTTAAAAAATCAAGGAGTGGAAGAAATAAAATGTCTGGGAGAAAAATTTAACCCAAATCTTCAAGAGATAGTGGAAGAAACGAAAAAACCAGGTTTTGAACCGGGTATTGTTGTTGAGGAAATTAAAAAAGGTTATCTTTTGCGCGGCAAGGTCATTAGAGCCGCCAAGGTGAAAATAAGTAAATAAGAACCTGCCTTGCTAAACGCTCGGCAGAACCTTGATTCGTTAAGGTATTGGAATATATATTCTTGAATTAAGAACCTGCCTTGCTAAACGCTCGGCAGAACCTTGATTCGTTAAGGTATTGGAATATATATTCTTGAATTAATAAATTAAATACAAACTATGGCAAAAATATTAGGTATTGACTTAGGTACAACTTTTTCAGCTACAGCCCTAATGGAATCGGGCGAGCCGAAGATTATTGAAAATAAAGAGGGAACAAGAACAACTCCTTCGGTTCTTGCTTTGACTAAAAACGGAGAAAGATTGGTTGGAATTGCAGCCAGACGTCAACAAATTACCAACCCAAAAAATACTATTTTTTCTATAAAACGGCTGTTGGGCAGGCGTTTTAGCGATGATGAAGTTCAAAAAGACAAGAAACTTCTACCATATGAAATTAAAGAAGCTAATGACGGAGGGGTGGAAGTGAAAATGGGGGATAAGTGGTATAAAACACCTGAGATTTCAGCAATGATTTTGCAGAAACTAAAACAAGACGTAGAAGAAAAGATAGGCGAGAAAATCACAGATGCTGTTATTACCTGCCCGGCTTACTTTGACGATTCTCAAAGAAAGGCGACAAAAATTGCCGGAGAAATCGCCGGTCTTAATGTAAAAAGGGTTATTAACGAGCCAACCGCTGCTGCCTTAACGTATGGTTTAACCAAAAAGAAAGATCAACAAATTTTAGTTTATGATTTTGGCGGAGGAACTTTTGATGTCTCAATTTTAGATATCCGCAAGGACCCGGATACAGTTAAAGTAATCGGCGTAGGCGGGGATACTCATCTTGGAGGAGACGATTTCGATCAGAAAATAATGGAGTGGGTAATCGCTGAATTTAAAAAAGACCAAGGGATTGATTTGTCAAAAGACCAATTAGCTCTCCAAAGAATTAAAGAGGTGGCTGAGAAAGCAAAGATTGAATTATCAGCAACTTTAGAAACAGAAATTAATCTTCCCTTTATTACCTCAGATTCTTCCGGTCCAAAGCATCTTTATTTAAAGCTTACCAGGGCTCAGTTTGAAAACTTAGTGAAAGATTACGTGATAAAATCAATTGATTTAGTAAAGGAAACTTTAAAAGGAGCCAAACTTGAACCGAAAGATATTGAGGAAATAGTTTTAGTTGGTGGTCAAACGAGAATGCCCGCTATTCGGGAGGCAGTAAAAAATCTTTTTGGCAAAGAATCCAATAAATCCATCAATCCTGATGAAGTGGTAGCAATGGGCGCTGCCATTCAGGGGGCAATTATGGGAGGAGAAACTAAAGAAGTGCTTTTGTTAGAGGCCTCCCCGCTTTCTTTGGGAATTGAGACTCTGGGAGGAGTAAACACGATTTTAATTCCCAAAAACACTACTTATCCTACTGATAAAACCCAAATTTTCTCAACTGCCGCTGATACCCAGACCTCAGTAGAAGTTCATGTTTTACAAGGAGAAAGACCAATGGCAAAAGATAATAAATCTTTAGGGAGATTTATTTTAGACGGTATTCCTCCATCTCCGAGAGGAATGCCTCAGATTGAGGTGACATTTGATATTAATGCTAATGGGATTTTAGATGTTTCGGCTAAAGATAAGGCAACTGGAAAGAATCAATCAATTAGAATTGAGGGGTCAGTTGGGATATCAAAAGAAGAAATTGAAAAAATGAAAAAGGAAGCCGAAACTCATGCTGAAGAAGATAAGAAAAAGAAAGAATTAATTGAAGCTCAAAATCTTGCTGATAATTTAATTTATACTTGCGAGAAAACACTTAAAGAGGCAGGAGATAAAATAGATGAAGGTCTGAAAAAAGAGATTGAAGAGAAAATAAAAGAATTGAAAAAAGCGAAAGATGGTGATAATATAGAGGAAATAAAAAGCAAAACTTCAGAGCTTTCCCAGATAATTCAAAAAGTAGGAGCCGAACTTTACAAAAAAACGCAGGCAGAGAAAGAGAATAAGAAAAAAGATAAAGAGAATCCGCCAACTGGCGAATCTGAGGAAGGAGAATATAAAGAAAAATAAATCATTTTAACGTCTTAACATTTAAACATTTTAACATTTTTGAATTTTGTTTTTGTTTAGATGTTAATATGTTTAGATGTTTGTATAATGCCAAAGGATTATTATAACATTTTAGGCGTTTCTCGTGACGCCTCAACAGAGGAAATTGAAAAGGCCTTTTATAAATTAGCCCATAAACACCATCCCGATAAAGGAGGAGATGAAAAAAAGTTTAAAGAGATAAACGAGGCCTATCAGATTCTTTCAGATAAAGAAAAAAAAGCCCAATATGATAGATTTGGAAAAGTATTTGATGGCAGCGGACCGGTCCCGGGCCGGGACTTTACTTGGGCTTGGGGAAACTCTTCTGGCGAGAGACCTGATCTGAATTTTGATTTTGGGAACTTGAGCGATATGTTTGAAGATTTTTTTGGTTTTGGGGGACGCCAAACAAGAAAAAAGGATTTTAAAAAAGGAAGAAATATTAAAATTGATTTAGAAATTCCTTTAGAAGAGACCTTAAAAAACCAAGCTAAAAAGATTGCATTGTATAAGACAGTTTCTTGTTCCCGCTGCCAGGGCAAAGGAGCTGAACCAGGCACTGCTCTTAATCAATGTTTTTCTTGTAGGGGAACAGGTCAGGTTCAACAAATAAAAAGAACTTTTCTGGGCTCATTTACCCGCTGGAGTATTTGCCCCGAGTGCGGCGGCGAAGGACAAAGACCAGAAAAACCCTGTAATGTTTGCGGAGGGAAAGGAAGCGTTAAAGGGCAGGAAGATATTAAAATTTTCATCCCGGCCGGAATTGATTCAAATCAAATAATTAAGATTAAAGAAAAAGGAGAGGCTGGAAAGAAAGGAGGAAAACAGGGAGATTTATATGCCCGAATTTTAATAAAAGAACACCCGGTTTTTAAAAGAAGAGGAGATGATTTGTTTGTCTCTTTGCCGATTTCTTTTTCTCGGGCAGTTTTAGGAGATGAAATTGAAATAGAAACCTTAGGGGGAGTCAAAATTTTATTAAAAACCCCATCAGGCTTAGAGTCAGGGAAGATTATAAGGATTTCCGGAAAGGGAATTCCTCATTTTTCAGGATACGGAAGAGGAAATCTTTATGTTGAATTCAGAGTGAAGACCCCTAAGCGGTTAAGTAAGAGACAAGAAGAGTTATTAAAGAAATTAAAAGAAGAAGGACTGTAAAAGTTTGCTGAAAATATATCGAGAACCGTTCTCGGACTTAGTCTGAGAACGGTTCTCTTAATATTAGAAACCAAAAAGTTGATTTTTTCTAAAAAATAGTTAAAATAAATATACAATGGCCCTCGTAGCTCAATTAGGTAGAGCAGATCCCTTTTAAGGATAAGGTTCCCCGTTCGATTCGGGGCGAGGGCACAAAAATTTTGTTCTTTAAAATTAGAAATTTGAAATTTGAAAAAGGAAATAGAGATGAAAAAAGAAATTGATAGAACAACTGACAAGATAGCGCTATTGCTAACAGTATATACGGTTGGTCTGTTAATGGGAGGATTACTGTATTTACTTAAGGCCCTGAAAAGAATTCGCATTTCACACTGGGAACGTTTTCCCCGCAAACAGAGCAACTTAATTGTAGTTTCTAATCACCCTTCTTTAGTTGAACCGATTTTATTACCGGTTTTGTTTTTCAGAGAGTATATTTTTCACCCGTTTAAATTTAGTCCCTGGAGCACTCCTGATAGAACAAATTATTATGATAAGTGGTATTGGTTTTGGTTAAGGCCTCGGGCAGTTCCAATTGATAGGGATAACCAGCGAAAAGGACTAAAAGCGCTTTTGCTAATAAAAAAGATTCTTACTTTGGGAGGGACAGTTATTCTCTTTCCCGAGGGTGGAAGAACCTTTAGAGGAGAAAATTTCTTTTTTAGCAAAAGGAATAAAAAAATTAGAACACTAAAAGAAGGGATTGGTTGGCTAATTTCCAGAACAGATGCTTTAATTTTGCCTGTTTGGGTTGATGGAGCGGAACAAGTGCTGCCGAATTTACCAGATAAACTATATCATACTTTTCCAAGATTCTGGAAGGGACTAACTATTAAAATTGGTAAACCTTTAAGATTTGAAAGGCCAGTTTCAAGAGAAGAAGTTACTCAAAAGCTTGTAACTATTCTTTTGAAGTTAGCTGACGAACCCTGTGCTTTTTAACCACTAAGCGTTAAAAAGCACAGGATATTTTGGGCCCATGGCGCAGTTGGTAGCGCGTCTCGATGGCATCGAGAAGGTCGCGAGTTCGAGTCTCGCTGGGTCCACAAATAAAATCGCCAAGAAGGCGGTTTTTTGGTAGAATAAAATAATAAAATATGAACAATCAACTGATTCAAAAATCTAAAAAAATACTGGAATCTTTTGATTTGGAAAAATTAGAAAAAGTGGGCATTAAGAGAGAAAGAGCATCTTTTGGAATTAGTCATACCATTGTTACTTATCCTCCCTTTCAGGTTTGTAAAGGAATAAAAGCAGAGGAAATTTTTATTAAAGATAAAAAAATAAAGCGAGACATTGCCTTATATGTTCATATTCCTTTTTGTATCGGGAAATGTTTATATTGCCATTATATTACTTTTCCAAACCAACCCATTTCTATAACCAAACATTATTTAGAAAATCTTAAGAAAGAACTTGAATTATTATTGAAAATTCCGGAACTGCAAGATATGCAGATAAAATCAGTCCATATTGGCGGAGGAACTCCTACTTATTTAGCTGTTAATCAATTAGCCGATTTAATAGATTTTTTGAACGATAAATTAAAGATTGATACGAAAGCTGAAATTACATTTGAATCTTGTCCAGAGAGTTTAGTTGGTGAAGAAGGCGACAAGAAATTAAAAACTTTATTAGAAAAAGGAGTTAACAGATTAAGTATAGGTGTTCAAAGTTTTAATGATAAAATTTTGAAGATAGCCGGAAGAAGCCATAATGCGAAAGAAGCAGTTATGGCTTTTAAATTAGCCAGAAGTAGCGGGTTTAAAAATATCAACATTGATTTAATGATTGGTTTACCGGAGCAAACTTTGCAAACTTGGGAGGAAACTTTAAATCAAACTAACAATTTGATGCCAGAATCTATCAATGGTTATCATTTGAGATTAAAACCAATTGTTCCAATGTTCCAGCTTTTTCAAAAACAATTAGAAAAATTTCCCTCTGACAGAAACACCATCTTAATGGATATTATGATAAGAGAAAAATTATCAGAATTAGGTTATAAAGAAAATCCAGCCCTTTGGTTTAATAAGGAACCGAAATTTGTCTATCATCATCAGAAACAGAAATGGCAACACGAGGCCGAACTTCTCGCTATTGGCGTATCATCTTATTCTTTTATAAATAATGTTCAATATCATAACCATAACGACTTGAAAGATTATCTTTCTGATTTAGAGAACGAAAGATTACCAATCAGTAAAGGATTTAAATTAGACGAAAAAGAACAAACTGCAAGAAAAATTATCTTTGGATTAAAAATGGCAGAGGGGATTGATAAAAAAGAATTTTATAATTTTGCCAGAGAAAAATTTGATATGCTGAAAAGTTTGGGTTTATTGGAAATTGACGATAGGATAAAATTAACTTGGCCTAAGGGATTTATTTTTGTTAATGAAATTTGTAGAGAATTTTATACAGAGGAGATAAAAAGAAAATTGGCAGAATAAATAATAAAAGCAATGAAAAAACCAATCAAGTTAAAACTTCAAAAAACAATTAAGGTAAGGCCAACAAAACCATTTAATTTTGATCCTACATTTCATAAACCAGCCCATTTCACATCTGGTGATAATTTATGGGAGCCTGGTATTCGTTGGCAGACATGGAATTGGAAGAAAGTTCTTCTCGGCTTGAAATTTATCAACAAAGGCGGAATTTTTAGTCCGTTGATTGAAGTCAAAATTTATTCAAAAAAGAAATTAAATAAAGATTTTATTGATTCTTTAATTGAGGAGATAAAATATTCATATAATCTCAATTTGGATTTGAAAGATTTTTATAAAAAGTTTAAAAAGGATAAATTTCTTGCACCTATTTTAAAAAAGTGGAAAGGAATGCGTCCTGGACATCCAAGTTCTTTATATCAATATCTAATTATTGGAATAGTTTTACAAAATGCTTCAGTGAGAAGATCAGTACAGATGTTTAAAGCACTTCTTGAAAACTATGGGAAATTGCTTGAGTTTGATGGCAAAAAGCTTTGGTGTTTTTGGAACCCAGGAGGCCTTCAAAAAGTTAGCGAAGAAAATTTGCGTAAGCTCAAGGTAGGTTATAGGGCAAAATCAATTAAGAAGATTGATGAACAATTTGCTAAAGGTCTTATTGATGAAATAGAATTAAGAAAAAAAGACAGAGAAGCACAAATGCAGGAACTTTTGAAACTTTATGGAATTGGTCCAGCAACAGTTTGGTATATTCTTTTTGATGTTTTTCATCATTGGGATTTTTTCAATCATATTTCACCTTGGGAACAAAAAATATATTCAAAACTTTTCTTTAATAAAAATCCAGAAAATCCAGTTCCAGTTGAAAAACTTTTAAAACATTTTGAAAAGTACGGAGAATATAAACAGTTAGCCGTTCATTATATTTGGGAAGATATTTTTTGGAAAAGAAAACATAAACATATTCCTTGGCTGGAAAAGGAAATTAGGCTTTAAAGTGAAAAATAGTGTCAGCTCTGATTTTTTAATTTAATTCATTTAATTCAGAGTTGACACCATTTACTTAATTATGGAAATAGGAAGGAATAAAAATATGCCGCAGATATGGTTTGAAATGCCGGAAATTAGGAAGCGTTTTTTTGATAAAAACGTATGGATTCTTCTTAAAGAAACAAGGACTTTGCTTAAAGAGGGCGAAATTGGTTATTTAGACTTCAAAGAAGAGTATTTTGGGGTAGGTTCAATTGCTGTGCCAGTATCTCAGAAATTGGAAGCAGAAAAACTGGGCTGGGCAGAGGTTGGGACTAGTAGTTCAAGCACTGGGTATGTAAGTGATGGTGAATACATACCCGCAAATGTCTATAAAAACTACGAGGGAACGCTAACTGCTGAACACCTTGTTTTAGAAAGGAGAAGAAATTCCATAGAGTGTTCCGAGTGGCATTTGAGTCAGGATTTGGTGGTTACTCTTGGGCTAAAAAGAGAGGGCGATTTATGGTTGACAATTTCGCGCGGGTATGAAGAAGTTGCAAAAATAGAAAGGAGCGAGGACGGATGTCCGGTGAGTATTTCAATTAAAGCTTTCTATTTAAAGGATTATCTATATGCAAGAAAAATGGCTCTCTATATGACTTCATATCGTTCCAGGACCCAAATAGTGGAGGACGGGAGTTATATCAAATGGAAGGATAATCCCAACATTGAAAATAAGAACATGGACAGGTGGGAAGGGCGTGTTACCAAAATACATGAAGGAGGAGAACCATTCGGCACAGGTTTTGCAGTATTGCATGTTTCGCGTACTGATGTTGACTACGATGAAGATGTGCCCGAATTTGATTTTCCAACTGATAAGAACTCTAAATCTGAACAATGGAGTGGTAATTTCAAAGGACAAAAATTGTATAGAATTGAGGGCGAATTGTGGCGCAATGAATGGGTTGAGCCAGCTTCAAAAAGTCAAATAGTATGTGGCGAAGATGTTGAGCCAACATCTTTTTTTATTACAAATAGTTCGGGTAAAACTGAAAATCGGAAAACCTTAGATCGTAGTAGTCGTTGGTTATGGTTTAAACCTTCTGTGATAAATGCTTTACTAAGTGTTCGTGGAGGTTCTTTGGGTTGGTATACGAAAGATACTGGCAGTATTGAATGTTCCCCGGGTTATGGCGTGCACTTTGGAGTAAATAGAATCGGCTTAGTTAACGTTTTTGCCAAGGACATCGGTTTGCTACCTGATTGGCAGCAAAAAATATGGGCAGGTCATAATGTTGCTCCTGATGGAAAAGTTTCTGCCGAACTATTGATATCACAAATGGAGGCAAATCCGGCTTCCACGCAAGCCCCCGAGTATTATCTTTCTAAAGGAATTGAGATCCTGAATACTCTTATTCTGCAGAAGTATAGGATTTCGGTTTTCAAGGAACATACAGACATAGACCAAATTCTTGCCAGAACACATCGGTTTAGAGCGATTGATGAACGCGGACTATTTGAATTAGCAAAAGACCTCTATAGGCTCATGGGTGAAAGAATAGATTCTACAAAGATAAAAGAAATGGTTAAACTCCAAAAAGATGAGAAGTATGGCCAACTCAAATCTCTAGAAAAATTACTCGCATTAAAAATCGACAAAAAAACTGCTTACAAATTGCTTAGTCCTTTGTGGGGAATATATACATTAAGGAACGCTGATACACATTTACCTCCAAAAGATATCAAGGAAGCTTATGAGTTATGCGAAATAGATATTCAACAACCCATGGTGATTCAAGGATATCAACTAATCCATAGTTGCACTTCTTGTTTATATAGAATATGTGAAGTAATTTACAAGATAGATTTTTCACGTCCATAGCTCTGCCAAAAAATTTTAGGTCGAGGTCAAAGCAGACGGGCAAAAGAAAATAGTGAGTAGCCCTTCGGCTCTGCTCAGGATAAACAGAGCGGGGCAAGAAGGGCTAAGCCCTAAGAGCAAGGTTTGTATCAATCTTTAACTGTTGCCAAATCAATAATTCCTGTATAATCTGGTTCCAACCCCGATAGTAGAAACCTTGTTTCACTACGGGGCAGGCTGAATCTCACGAAGTCCACAAATAAAAATCGCCAAGAAGGCGATTTTTTGGTAGAATAAGATAATGTATATAAAAAGCTTTAAACAAATATCTAAAAATAATATTCCAATTGCTGGGGGTAAAGGGGCTTCGCTCGGAGAAATGACAGCAGCTAAAATCCCAGTACCCCCGGGTTTTGTTATTTTAGTTGAGGCATTTGATAGGTTTTTGGAGGAAACTGACCTTAACGTAGAGATTGCTTCTCAGATAAAAAAAATCAATCACAAAGATATTAAATCAATTGATGAAGCTTCAAAGGTGATTAGAGATTTAATTCACGATGTTACAATGCCTGCGGATTTAGAAAGGGAATTTTTAAAAGAATTTGGTAAACTATGGATAAAACCCGCCTCCGCCAAGGCTTCGGCGGGCAAGTATGTGGCGGTGAGGTCTTCAGCCACTGCTGAAGATTCTTCAGTGGCTTCTTGGGCAGGGGAGTTAGAAACCTATTTGAATACAAGTCAGTCCAATTTAATGGAAAATATCAAAAAATGCTGGTCTTCTCTTTTTACTCCCCGGGCTTTATTTTATGCTTTTGAGAAAGAAATAGTTACAGTTGACCATCAAAAAAAAATCAGAGCAAGAACCTGCAAAAAATTAGCTGATTGTTATCCAGTTGGGGTAGCAGTAGTTATTCAAAAAATGGTTCAATCAGAAGTATCTGGAATATGTTTTACAGTTCATCCAGTAACTCAAGATAGAAATCAAATGGTTATTGAAGCCGGTTGGGGCTTGGGAGAAGCAATTGTTGGTGGGAAGATAACCCCTGATACCTATGTGATATCTAAAAAGGATTGGGTAATTATAGACACTAATATTAGTGATCAGGAAATGATGATTATTAGACAAGCTAATGGCATTAAAGAAACAAAGGTTCCAAAACTCAAACAATCCAAGCAAAAAATTTCCGGTAGACAAATTATCCAATTAGCCAAACTTTGCCAGAAAATTGAAGACCATTACAAATTCCCACAAGACATCGAATTCGCAATAGAAAAAAACAAAATTTATATAACCCAATCAAGACCAATTACAACTTTATGAAAAAAAATATTAAATTAGAGCAATATCAAAGGTTGTTTCAAAGCGTTGGTCTGCCCTATATCAACATAGATGTTTTTATGAGATATTATAAAAATTTAGATTGTCTGTCGATATTTATAAATAATCATTGGACAAGCTATATACCAAAATCTACACTTAAAAAAACACTCAAAGAAGGATTGACTTTATACAGCAATAAGAATCGATTTAAATTATATAGTGATGAATTTTCAAATTATAAAAATTTATCATCTAAATTCTTTGAAAAATTAATTAAAAGCAAAAAAATATTAAAGAAAGATTTATTGAGATTTTTTAATCTTACAACAAAATTTTTTGAACTTTATTCTAAAACAGAATTTATTTATATCGATAAAGCTTTTCTAAAATCTAAAAATAACCTGATTCTCAAAAGCAATTTACAAGAATTTGAAAATGTTAAAAATTCAGGTAGAGAATATTTAAATAAAATATTTTTTAGTGGTGCTCAGGGATATTTAGCTAATGTAGTAAAAATATTAAGCAAGCAATTCAAAATTAATTTAAGTACCCTAAAACAATATAGTATAGATGAAATATTAGATTTATTTAATGGAGAAAAAGTCAACAAAGATGTTATTAAAAGACGAAAAAAGGCAATTATAATACAAATAGAAGGAAAAAAGATTATCAGAATTGACGGAAAGGAAGCAAAAATCGTTCTTTCTAAATTTTTAAATGAAGAAAAGGTAAAAAAAGAAAAGATTTACGGTAAGATTGCTTATAAGGGAATAACCCGAGGCAGAGTGAAAATTATGAAATCAGATTATAAAAAGTTTGATAAATTAAATGAAATAATTAAAAAAATGAAACGAGGCGAAATTTTGGTAGCTGAAACGACTTCACCCGAACTTATAATGGCATGCCGAAAAGCAAGAGCGATTGTTACTAACCAAGGAGGATTAATGTCTCATGCTGCAATAATTAGCCGAGAGTTAAAAATTCCTTGTATTGTAGGAACTGGTAATGCAACTGATTTATTAAAAGATGGGGACCTGGTAGAAGTGGATGCGGAGAAGGGGGTTGTTAAGATTTTAAAGAAAAATGCTTAGTAAAAAGAATATAAACTTAAATGAATGGGAATTTGAATTTCGACAAAGAGATAAGCATACTATTTTGATGTCTGATATATGGTGCAGATCGATATTTAAAAATTTTCAAAAAGAGATTAAACTTCCTATTGAGAATCCTGATTGTTTATTTACTTCTTTAAGTAAAGGTTATATTAAGATAAATAAAAAGAAGAAGATTATTAATGCTTTAAAAGAAGCTGTAAAAGATGATAAGTATGTTGATTATATATTTAAATCAACACTTAAAAGAGTAAGAGAATTAGAAGCATTTTCAGATAAAGTTAATGCCATAAAGGAAAACGATATTAAAAAGAATATTATTGAACTATGGAGGGAATTAGATAATATTATGTTGATTGTTGTTCCTTGGTTTTATATTCCATGGCATGTAACAGAATATAATTTAATAACAGATAGAATTAAAGAAAAATTGGAGCATGAAGATATAGAAGAGATCATCGATATAAATAATGCTGCTGCTGTTTTATCTTTTCCTGTGAAAAAAGCAATGTTTCAGGAAGAACAGAAAGATTTTTTTGAACTTTGTAAATTAGCTAAAGATAAAAAAGATTATAAAGATAAAGCAGAAAAATATCTTAAACAATATGCCTGGATGAAGACTTTTATCATTTTGCCCCTAGAATCTCTTTCTATGCAAGAACTTGATGAAAGAATTAAAGATGCGTTAAAAGAAGATTTCATTTCACAGTATGAAATGCAGGAAAAGCAAAAAGCTGAAAATAAGAAAACTGCAGAGAAATTTTTAGGTAAATTAAAAGATGAGGAGTTAGTTTCTATTATTAAGCAAACAAGAGAACTTGGCTGGCTTTTAACATTTAGTGTTGAAATAGTTATAAGATCTTGTTCAAAACTAATTCCTTTTTATAAAATACTTGCTAAGGAATTAGCAGTAGATTATTTGCAATGGAATAATCTAAAATCAGGAGAAATTGAAGATATTTTACAAGGGAAGTTGAAAGTATCAGATAAAGAGTTAGACGAAAGAAGCGAAGGATATGTTTTTTTAATGGAAAATGGAAAAGAAAAATTGGTTGTAGGAGAGAATGCTAAAAAAATGGCTGAATGGATTGATGAAAATGTTGGTGGAGTTGATAAAGATATTAAAGAAATTAAAGGGCAATCAGTATCCTTCGGTTTAGTTGAAGGAATGGTTAGAATAGCTCTTACTCCAAAAGAATCTTATAAATTAGAAAAAGGTGATGTTTTAGTATGTTCTATGACAAGCCCTGACTATGTGCCCGCAATGAAAAAAGCAACTGCTATTGTGACTGATGAAGGAGGATTATTATCTCATGCTTCTATAGTAAGCAGGGAATTAGGTAAACCCTGCGTGGTAGGAACCAAAATCGCCACTAAAGTATTAAAAGATGGAGATTTGGTGGAGGTGGATGCGAATAGGGGAATTGTTAGAATTTTAAAGAAATAATATGAAAAAAGAAAAACCAATATTAAAAGGAATAGCGGCAAGTAATGGAATAGCTGAAGGGATTGTTAAAGTTGTTAAAGGGATTCAAGATATATCTTCTTTTCAAGAGGGAGATATTTTAGTTGCTGAGATGACCGAACCCTCAATGGTGATTATGATGAATAAGGCATCAGCCATTGTTACAGATAAAGGAGGAATAACATCCCATCCAGCAATAATTTCTCGGGAGCTTGGTATTCCCTGTATAGTAGCTACTAAAACTGCAACCCAAGTCCTTAAAGATGGAATAAAAGTAAAAGTGGACGGAGCAAGAGGCGAAGTCTACTCGATTTAATATGAGCAAAGAAAAATATCCAAAATGGATAGATGAGTTTGCTAAGGCGTTTCATAACGCTTTTGTTAAAATGGCGCCAATAACCTGGGGGCCTCTTAATGTTGATGTTTTAGTATCTTGTTTAAATGGCGCTTTTATATCTAAAGTTCATCAAGCGATTACTAAAATTAAAAGCAAAGGGTATAAAATAGGGGAGGTGACTAAAACATTTTCCTGTCCTTCTACTCTTCGGGTGGCTTTTCCTTTTCTCATCTGGGAATATCAAAGCTCAGAACCGAAAAATAAAGCCCAATTTAGAGAAATATCGGAATATCTTGTAGAAATTCTTTCTTATTTAGCCAAAAAAGATATTTTTGCTTTTCAAAGCAATATCGCTCATACAAATGAAGAAATTGAAACCATTTTGAATAAAACCGACTGGCAAACCGGCAATAGCCAGGCAGCCCGAGAGCTGGGAAAAATTTATAATAGTTTGGCCTCTCTAACTTTTGCTCTTTATGGAGATTTCTTTCCTCAGGATTCTCAGGAAATTTACGGTCCTTACGATGCTTCTAAAAAGTTCGGCGAGAATACCATCTTAATAATAAAACATTTCCCTAAGATTAAAGCAATGGAAATATGGCCTGAAATGGAGAAATTAAAATATTCAGATGTTAAAATATTTCAAGTTTTTAAAAATGTAAAATTTAGATGTGAGATGGTGGGGATGCACTCAATTTATGAAGGAGACCTTATTAATAATCTCGCAGCTTATTTTGTTGTTGTAGATGGTATCCCTCAAAATTCATTGGAAAAGATAAAAGAATTGTCAAATTATTTTGCCGAAGTTGCAACCGAGCAGTCAACAGCTTACGAAAAATTGTCAAAAGAAGATTTAAAAAAGAAAATTTTGGAAGTTGAATGTTATCAATTTTTTGATTTTTTTAAGTTAGCTGAAATGGATTGGCGGCCAACCAAAGAAATGTTGGAAGCTGTAAAAGATAAAGACGTACCAGACAGATACGAATTAGAAGAATTTCCTCCTTTTAAAGAATACATCAAAAGCCCTGAATTTGAAATCTACTGGCTAAAAGATTTGTACAATTAAAAAAGGGCAGATTATTTAATCTACCCTTAATTGGCTTGATTTCGCCGTTAACGATTTTGCTTCTCTACGGCAACAAATTTGTTATTTTCGTCAAAGACGAAAATTACTGCCTCACCTTCCTCTAAGTCCTCTGGGAAAGTTGAAGTGAGATCCGAGGTGTTTTGCTCTTTTGTTGCTAAAGCTACTGTCGGCTCAATTAATGCGCCGTGGCTTACGCAGATCGCGTTTTCGTTGACAGAGATACTCTTTGCCGTATCCTTAATTACGGAAAAAACAGTTTCAGCCTCCGTTTCGATGAATTTCGGATCAGCGAGATAAAAACTTTTAGCAGTCGGTTCTTCAGAAACAAGATTGATCAGTCGTCCCCATTCCTGATACCTTCCAGTGAGATTTGCTTCAATCCTCGGCAAATCTGTATCACAGACTTCTGCAAAAATCATGCCTGTTTCGTACGTTCTTACGCAAAGGCTTGTACGAATCATTTGGGGCTTGCCGTTATCAGCAAGGAATTGAGCAGCTATTTTTCTCATGACTTCCCGTCCTTCTTTGCTCAATGTCATTGACAAACCTATAACATTCTTTGACGAACCGCTTTCTTTCGGGCCATGTCTATATACCCACACTTTCTTTGTTTTCTTTTCTGTATCCACTTCTTGGTTCCTTTCTGTTTTTTATCAGTATTTATATCATTATTTAGTTTTCAACTTTCTACCTACATTATACACCCAAATCTTAATTTTGTCAATAGCGAGATGAATTATTTAAATAAAATTCAAAAAATAAACTGGAAATTGACTGTAATTCCTGTATAATTTGGTTCCAACCCTTCAGTTCTTCAGGGCAGGCTGAATCTCACAAAGTCCACTTCGCTTCGCTCGCTCAGTGTAAACCTTTTGCTTCGCTCAGCTGTGGAAAAAGTCATTGACACGTTATCTTGGAATTGTTATATTAATTAAAAGTAGAACCTTAAAAAAACATAACCAGTCAGGTGCCAGGTCCGAAAGGGTCCAGGAGGCCAAAGGTGGCCAAGGTCGTGAGATACTAGTTCTCACGACCTCTTTTTATTTCTGAACAGCAGGTTCCGTACCGCCCGTCAGCCAGCGGAAGCGGTTTTTTGTTTTTAATATTGATTTATAAATTAGTTTTTGTTATCATCAGGTAATATGCGGGATATCAGAAAAAGTTTTGTTTTAATTATTGTAATAATTTCCATACTAATCAGTTTTGGATTTGGTATTTTAGTTGGGAAAAGTACAGTTATTTGTAAATTCTGTATTCCTGAAGAACTTGATTTTTCTCTTTTCTGGGAAACATGGCATAAAATTCAAGAGGGATATATCAAAGCCGACGATATTGATATTCAAGAGTTAATTTACGGGGCAATTTCTGGAATGGTGGAATCTTTAGGAGATCCCCATACTATTTTTTTCACTCCAGAGGAAACAAAAACATTTTTAGAAGATATTAGTGGTCGTTTTGAAGGAATAGGGATGGAAATCGGTATAAGAGAAGGGCAGCTTCAGGTTATTGCTCCACTTGAGGGAACACCGGCCCAAAAAGCTGGTCTTCGGCCGGGTGATAAAATTGTAAAAATAGAGGATATTTCAACAGTAGATATTACTATTGAGGAAGCAGTAACTTTGATTCGGGGTCCTAAAGGAACAGAAGTAACCTTAACTATTATGCGGAATAAATGGGATGCGCCAAAAGAGATTAAGATTAAAAGAGCAGTTATTGTGGTTCCTTCTATGAAATGGGAATTACTCGCCTCGACAGGCGAAGCTGGTGGGAAAGAAGATGACATTGCCCATATAAAATTGTATCATTTCTCTGAAAAAGCTGACCGTGATTTTAGGAAAATAGCAATAGAGATTTTAGGAAGCTCAACTAAAAAGATAATTTTAGATTTAAGAAGTAACCCCGGAGGTTATTTAGAAAGAGCTCAAGATATTGCCGGCTGGTTTTTAGAAAAAGGCCAGGTGGTGGTTATTGAAGATTTTGGCGACAAAAAAGAAAAAGAGATTTATAAAGCTAAAGGAAATGCTGAGCTTTTAGAATATCCAATAGTAATTTTGATTAACCAGGGTTCTGCCTCTGCTTCTGAAATTTTAGCTTCAGCTCTTCGGGATAATCAAGGAATAACAATAATTGGGGAAACTTCTTTTGGAAAAGGCTCTGTACAGCTATTAGAGAGTTTGACAGACGGCTCCAGTTTAAAAATTACAGTAGCTTACTGGTTAACACCAAACGGCAACCTTATTACTGATGTGGGATTAGAACCAGATATTAAAATAGAGATGACCGACGAAGATTATAACGAAAATCGTGATCCTCAATTGAATAAAGCTATTGAAATATTAAGAGAAATGGAGTAGAATATAATAAACTCCATTTTAACATTTAAACATTTTAACACATCAACAAGAATTAAGTTTTGCAATGTTGAAAAGTTAGCATGTTAAGATGTTAGGATGATTTTCATGCGGGTTATACTCTTACAAGATATTGAAAATATAGGAAATAAATATGAAATAAAAGATGTTAAAGATGGCTATGCCAGGAATTTTTTGATTCCCAAGGGTTTAGCTAAACTGGCAACCGAGGAGGTTTTGAAGTGGTTGGAGGTTCAAAAGGAAATTAAAGAAAAGAAGGCCGAGGAGGGATTAAAGAAAGTTGAAGAAGAAGTTTCTAAAATTGACAGAATTGAAGTGATAATCCCAGTCAAAATTGGAGAAAAAGATCAATTCTTTGAAAAAATAACTACCCAAAAAATTTCCGAAAAGTTAAAAGAATCGGGATTTGAAATAAAACCGGTTCAGCTTGAATTAGAAAAACCATTGGAAGAACTCGGTGAGTTTCCAATAAAGGTTAAATTCGAACATAATTTAGAAGCCGAAATAAGAGTTATTATAACTGAAGAAAAGTAATTATGGCTAAGTACATCTTTGTTGCTGGTGGTGTAATGTCCGGCATTGGTAAAGGAGTAGCTGTAGCTTCAATCGGAAGAATTTTAAAAAGTAAAGGATTCAAAGTAACAGCAATTAAAATCGATCCTTATATTAATGTTGATGCCGGAACCATGAATCCTATTGAGCACGGGGAGGTTTTTGTGACCGATGACGGAGTTGAATGCGACCAAGATGTTGGCAATTACGAAAGATTTTTAGATGAAAATATTTATACAGATAACTACATAACCACTGGCAGGGTTTATCAGGCAGTAATAAACAGAGAGAGAAATTTAGGGTATGACGGCAGGTGCGTAGAAGTAGTCCCCGATATTCCAAATGAAGTAATTTTAAGAATTAAGAGAGCAGGAAGAAAGACAAAAGCTAATTTTGTGCTAATTGAGATCGGAGGAACAGTAGGCGAGTATCAAAATATGCTTTTTTTAGAAGCAGCCAGAATGATGAAATTAAGCCATCCAAAAGATGTGCTTTTTATTTTGGTCAGCTATCTGCCTATACCGAAAAGGATTGGCGAAATGAAAACCAAACCTACTCAATACGCTGTTAGAACCTTAAATTCGGCTGGTATTCAACCAGATATAATCCTTGCCCGTTCGGAAGTTCCTTTGGACGAGGTCAGAAAGAAAAAAATCTCAACCTTCTGTAATGTAGCTTCCCAAGATGTGATTTCTGCTCCGGATGTTGAGACAATTTATGAGATTCCCATCAATTTTGAAAAAGAGAATTTAGGCAATCAGATTTTAAAAAAATTAGATTTAAAACCGGAAAGGAAAAAGAATCTAAGAGACTGGAAAGCTTTAGTAAAAACAATAAAAAACGCCAAAAAAACAGTTAAGATCGGTATTGTAGGTAAATATTTTGAGACCGGTAGATTTACTTTAATGGACTCTTATATCTCCATAATTGAAGCAGTGAAGCACGCAGCTTATCATTTTAAAAGAAAACCTGAGATTTTTTGGTTGTCAGCAGAAGAATATGAGAAAAATCCCGCCTCAGTGAAAGAATTAAAAACATATGATGGTATAATTATTCCTGGTGGTTTTGGAACTAGGGGAGTAGAAGGAAAGATAAAAGCAATTAAATTCTGTAGGAAGAATAGAATTCCTTTCTTGGGACTTTGTTTGGGAATGCAGTTAGCCGTGGTTGAATTTGCCAGGGATGTTTGCGGTTTAAAAAATGCAACTTCAACTGAATTTGCAAAAAAGAAGCAAGTTGATAATGTAATTGATGTTATGCCCGAGCAAAAAGCGCTTTTGAAAGAAAAGAAATATGGGGGAACGATGAGGCTGGGAGCATATAAATGTAAATTAATGCCGAGAACTATTAGTTCTAAGGCCTATGAGAAAAGGATAATATCTGAACGTCATCGTCACCGCTACGAGTTGAATAACGATTATAGGAGGGTTTTGGAAAAAGATGGATTGGTAATGGCTGGTGTTAATCCTGAGAGAGACCTGGTAGAGATTGTTGAGATTAGAAATCATCCTTTTTTCGTAGCTACTCAATTCCATCCAGAGTTCAAATCAAGACCTCTAAAACCTCACCCTTTATTTAAAGAGTTTATTAGGGCCTCTCTAAAATAAAAAGACTTCTCTTTAGAGAGAAGCTTTTGATTTAATAAATATATATTTTTCTATTTTTCTATAACATTCACAACTTTAGCTGTTCGCCGGGAACCATCAAATCTTTTTTTTCGTTTTGTTTTAAACTTAACAACACCTGCTTTTTTTGCATAAAGAGTATCATCGCCTCCTCTTTTGACATTTTCCCCAGCTAAAAACTTTGTTCCGCGCTGACGAACAATTATCATTCCTGATTTAACTTTCTGTCCTTCATAAAGTTTAACACCAAGATATTTTGGTAAGGAATCTCTTCCTAGCCTAGTTGTACCCTTAGCTTTAGTCTTTGCCATATTAGATTATGTTATCAAAATTTACCCAATTTGTCAAAAGGCATCAAGAAGATATTATATTATTTGTCGGAGTTATTTTAATTTCTTTACTGTCTTTTGCTGCAGGTTATATCTTGGCGAAAAAGGAAAGTAAAATACCTATAAAATTTGAGCAAAATGAACAACCAGACACAAAAAGTAGCAATTATTGGAGCAGGAACATGCGGCCTTTATCTGGCCTGGAAACTTTCTGAACAAGGACACGAAGTCACTGTTTTTGAAAAAAAGAAGGAGATTGGGAATAGGGTTTGTTCAGGGCTTTTTTCTCAAAGGATATTAGGGTTTATCCCTGAAAGTCAGAAATTAATCCAAAATAAAATAAATTTTGTTCTTTTGCGCTTTCCTAAAAAGACAGTAACTGTGAAATTTTCTAAGGACTTCCTTGTGATGAATCATTTTGAATTGGATAGGCTGGCAAATAGTTTGGCTCAAAAGGCAGGGGCTAAAATTGTTTTAAATCATAATATCAATTCAATTCCTGAAAGGTTTGATAAAGTAATTGGTTGTGATGGATCTAATTCCCTTATTAGGAAGAGTTTGGATCTTCCAGAACCCAGCTACCGATTAGGCATTTTAGGATTTGTTAAAAAGCCCTCTTCTTTAAATTATGTAGAGACCTGGCCCTGCCAAACCAATAATGGTTTTATCTGGAAAATCCCCAGAGGCAATGAATTAGAATACGGAATAATTGTCAAACCTCAAGAAGCAAAAAAACTTTTAGATGATTTCTTGGAAAAAAATAATATTTCAATTGAAGAAACGAAAGCAAAAATTGTTGCGCAGGATCTTATAATTCCTAAAAACTCTTCAGTTACTCTTTGCGGAGACGCTGCTGGATTAACTAAACCATGGTCGGGTGGGGGAGTAATTTGGGGATTAACAGCAGCTGAAATTCTTTTAAGAACTTTTCCTGATTTTCAGGCTTATCGAAAATCAGTAAAAAGATTTTTTTGTCCAAAAATTATCTTTTCTAAAACAGCAATTAAGTTAGTTTATTTTCTCGGATTTAAAATACCTTGGTTATTGCCCAAAGAAACCAAGATGGAGTCTGATTTTTTGTTGTGATAAATCTGTTTTTGTTGTATGCTGATTAAATAACTGATTAAATAATCGTATTGATAATATGGCAAAAAAAGTAGCGAAAATTCCATTTCATTTGGGGATTATTATTGACGGCAATCGAAGATGGGCAAAAAAAAGAGGATTGCCTTCTTTTGAAGGTCATCGTAAAGGATTAAATAAAGTCGGAAAAATAGGGGAGTGGTGCAAAAAGCGAGGAGTTAAAGTTTTAACCCTTTACACTTTTTCTACAGAAAATTGGAACAGATCTAAAAAAGAAGTGAGTTATTTAATGGATCTTTTAAGCGAGGCATTGAACAAAAATAATACTAAAAAGCTTCATCAAAGAGGAATAAAATTACAAGTAATTGGTCAAAAAGAAAGATTAACTAAATCGTTTCAAAAGAGAATAAAAGAAGCAGAAGAATTAACCAAAAACAACAAAGAGGGAGTTTTGAATTTAGCTATTTCTTATGGAGGAAGGCCTGAAATCATCCAAGCTGTTAAGAATATTATTAAAAAGAAGATTCCTGTTAATAAAATCACCGAGGATTTAATTAACCAAAACCTCTGGACAGCTGGCTTGCCTTACCCCGATTTAATTATTAGAACTGGTGGAGCAATGCGCCTTTCCAACTTTTTAACTTGGCAATCAGCTTATTCTGAATTTTATTTTACTAAAAAATACTGGCCTGCTTTTACAGAAAAGGATTTAGATGAGGCCTTAATGGATTATTCCCGGCGCCAAAGAAGATTCGGCAGATAATATTGCGCGGCATTAAATGCTGAACTTAAAATCGTTAGAGAATAGAACTAACGGTTTTTTTTAATTCTTCGGGCTAACTTCTTATTGTGCGACAGTTTTATATTTTTATAATTTTTATTTTTTAAGATTTTTACCGCTATGGAATTGGCGATGGATATCCCGTAATCTTTTGTTAGTGACGTGAGTGTAAATTTGGGTACTAGTAATACTTCTGTGACCGAGAAATTCCTGAATAGTTCTAAGATCAACTCCTTGAGTTAACAAATCTGTAGCATAGGAGTGTCTAAGGGTATGAGGGGTGGTAAAAATAGGAAGTCCTGCTTTTACAGTATATTTTTTAACTGCCCGTTCTACAGAACGGGCCGTAAGACGTCTATCTACGTCTTTTCTTGGTTTATAATTTATGAATAATGCTTTTTCTTTATCATCACGAATTTCTAAATATTTTTTAAGCCAAGATAAAGCTCTTTCTGAAAAATAAACGGTTCGGAGATATTCGCCTTTACCAATGATACTAAGTTCAAAATCTTTTTTATCTTTTACATCTTTTATATTAGCAAACTGTTCACTGTTAAGAGATACTAATTCAGCTACTCTAAGACCAGTCGAGAATAAAATCTCCAAAATGGCTCTATCTCTTAGACCCGTTTGGTTTTTAGTATTAGGAGCTAATAAAAGTTTTTCAACTTGTTCTAAATTGAGGAATTTTACGTTTTTTTCATGTTTGGCATCTTTAGGAAGGGCTATTTTGTCTGAGGGAAGAGAAACTACGTCTCTGGTTGAAAAGTAGCTCAGAAGGGCTCTCAGAGCGATTAAATAGTAGTTCTGAGTAATCCTTTTGAGAGATTCACCTGTTTTTGGGTCTATATTACGAGATAGAAAAAGGCGATATTTCCAGATGTCTTCTGTAGTTAATTGATGAGGTTTTAAGTCTTCTTTATTAGTTTTTTTCAACCAAAAGATAAACTTATTTAAATAATGCTCATAGTTCCTTTGGGTATTGTCTGATAGGCCTTTTTCCACCTCGCAATAGTCTAAAAAGTCGGGAATATGCTTAATAACGCTTATATTTGATTTCTTCATATTTTAGGAGAGGTGCTTTTTTGTATTCATATTTGTCGGTTTACCTATATTGTGCGACACTCTCTACTTCTATAATAACCCTCCCCTAAAGGAGGTGTCAAGTGGAAAAACCCTTCTTCCCTATTAGAGCAACTCCTTTCATTTTTAAAAGAACGATTTAATTTTTTATTTTATCAGTTCTTTGAATCTTTGCCAGAGGGATTTACCAGTTTTGGGAATTTCTTCTTTTATTTCTTCTTTTTCTTTTTCAAACTCCTTCCTGATTTCTGGTTTTCTTTTTTCAATCTCTCTTCCTAAAAAAGAATTAATCCTATACCAAATATTTTGGAGCAATGGTGAAATATAAGAATACCAAAAGCTTTTAAACCATTTTAACACTGTTTTCCAGATTACCAGGGCCTCTCGCCAGGTTTTTTTTAACGCTTCGGGAAAACTCCACAAAATCCTTTCACCTGATGTCTTTGCTTCTTCTATGGTTTCTGGCAGTTTCAGAATCTCTTGATCTTGCTGAGCAAAAGACAAAGGAGCAACAAGGGTTAATAAAAAACCAATTATTAAAAAAACAGGTAAATATTTAATACAATTCATTTGCCTCTTTTATTCTCCTTAATGTTTTTTCTTTTCCTAAAATTTCGGCAATTTCAAAAGGACCCGCTGAAGCTTCTTTTCCAGTCAAAGCCACCCTTAAGGGCCATAATAATTTTCCTCTGTCCCCTATTTTTTCGGCTTCAGGCATTAAAAGATTTTCCAAATTTTCTTTATTCCATTTCGCCTCTTTTATTTTAGACAATAGTTCTGTTATCTTGTCAAGAGAGTTTTGGATTTCTTCATCGCTTATATCTTTCCATTGAAGAAGCTTCTTTTCATAATTTAATTTATCCTTGAAAAAGAAATCAGTTAATTTAGCGATTTCAGAAAGCTTTTTCAGCCTTTCTTGATAAATAACAACAATCTTCTTAAGAGAACCGAAATTTATCTCCCTTTTGGTTTCAATAATTTTAAAGGATTGAAAAATAGTCATTCCACCATAAGCCGGAGGATACTGTTCTGATTTTAAAACCGGCTCTATTAACCCTTCCTGGATTAAATAAGGAATACATGATTCTGTTAACTTATCCGGAGATTTTTGACGAATATAAAAACCATTTAAAAAATCTAATCTCTTAATATTAAAAATTGCCCCTCCTTTTTGGACCTTGTCAATTGAGAATTCTTTAATTAAAGAGGCTAATGAGTAAATTTCCCTTTCTGTTCCTGGATTCCATCCCAGAAAAGCTAAAAAATTAATTAAGGTTTCAGGCAAATAACCTTCCTCCTTATATTCAGCAATGGCTATTGCTCCGTGCCTCTTGCTCATTTTGCTCCTATCTGGTCCTAAAATTAAAGGTAAATGTCCGTATTCGGGTTGGGAAAAACCAAGATCTTTTTGCAAAAGAATCTGAACAGGGGTATTAGGCAAAAGATCCTCTCCTCTGATTATATGGCTTATTTTCATTTCAAAATCATCTACTACCACTGCAAAGTTATACAAAGGAGTTGTTAAATCTTTAGCAATAGAAATATCACCAATCAAATTAGCATCAAACTCTATTTTACCCCGAACCATATCAATAAATCCTACTTTTTCGGGCGGAACCTTAAATCTAATAATAGATTTTTTTCCTGCAGCTAATTTTTTTTTAACTTCTTCTAAAGAAAGCCGAGCGCATTTCCCATTATAATGAGGAGGCAATCCCCTGCTCATCTGTTCTTGTCTTTGATCCTCTAATTCCTCTTCTGAACAAAAGCAATGATAGGCTTTTCTCTCTTTTAAAAGTTTTTTTAAATATTTTTCATAAATATCTCCTCTTTCGCTTTGTCTATAAGGTCCTTCATCCCATTCAATTCCCAACCATTTTAAGTTTTCAATAATATCTTCTTCAAAACGAGGTTTGGACCTTTCTACATCAGTATCTTCAATTCTTAAAATAAAACTCCCTTGATATTTTTTAGTAAAAAGATAATTAAAAAGGGCTGTTCTAGCGCTGCCAACATGAAGAAAACCGGTTGGCGAAGGAGCAAATCTTACTCGAACCTCCCCCGGTTTAATAAATTTAAATTTCTTATCCAAGCTTTTAGTAACTGGTTTCATATATATAAAGCATTCTATAATTTAAGTATATCACAAATATTTAATCTTTACCCAGAGCTTCTGAATCAAAGGCCTTGGTTGGGAAAATTCTTCGTCTTATCAATCTTATCCCCGATCTTAAAGGATCAAAAGTAATTTTTACTACCTCCGGGACATATTTCAAACGGAGGAATTTATCAGCTAAAACAACAAAAGGTCTTAAAAAGCGAACTTTAAACAAGAAACTATAAAAATTCCTTAAAAGATGAAAATAACGAAAGAAAAAATCAATCTGTTTTTTTCTGATAGTCGGAAGAGACAAAATTGAATAAGAATAGTAATTTCTGGGAATTTTCAAATCTTTTCCTTGTTTTAAAAAACCTTTCTGCTGGCAAAGCTCGTAAAGGTAAGTTCCTCGATAAGGATTAAAAATAGAAACAACTGATATGTCAGGTTTAATTTGGGCGTTTAATTTTATGGTTTCTAAGATTTTTTCTGCGGTCTCATAAGGCAAACCCACCATATTATAGGCCTGGGTCTTAAGCTTTTTTTCTTTTGTTAGCTTAAAGGCCTTTTTAATTTGTTCAACTGAAATACCCTTATTTAAAACATCTTTTAAAATAAAATCGTTTCCAGATTCTACCCCAAACCTTAAGAGATATCCCCCGCCCCGCTTAAGAAGCGTTAAAAGTTCTTCATCAACTAAATTAACTCTTAGGTCAGTAGAAAAAGGAAGCCCTACTTCTTTTTGATAAAGCTGGATAAATTTTCTAACCCATTCTTTTCTGGCAAAAAGTAAATCGTCATCAAAACGAACAAACTTAATAAATGGATATTTTTTAACTGTTTTATTTATTTCTTCAATAGCTGATTCGGGAGAACGAAAACGAAAATAATTTTGCTCGGGATAAAGTTTATGCAGGGTACTTTCACAACAAAAAGCGCATTGATAAGGACAACCACGGGAAAACATAAATGTGCCAATGCCTCTTTTTTCCAGATTAAGGTTGGGATAATCAAAAATCTCTCGGTCAGGAAAAGGAAGGCTGTTAAGATTTGAAATAAGGGGCCTAACTTCATTTCTATATATTTCCCCGTCCTTTTTAATCCAGATGTTTTTGATATCTTCAATGTTTTGTCCCTTTTTAAGTTTTTGACAAAGTTCTACTAAAGCTGCATCACCCTCTCCTATACAAATCATATCAATATTTTTATCTTTTAAAACGCCTTCCGGAGAAAGAGTTGGATGAATTCCTCCACAGATAATCGGGATTTTACTTATTTTTTTGGCAGCAGCAGCGTATTTTTGGACAAAAACAAATACATGAGTGGTAGAAGAAAAACTAATTAAATCAGGTTTTAGAACTTTTATTTTTTCCTGAAATTCTTTAGTTGAAATTTCTTTAGTAAATTGCAGGAGGTTAGTTTCATGGCCAGCTTCTTTTAAAGCTGCGGATAAGGAGGCAATTCCGTGATGAAAATAGCCGGTATAAGTCGGCTCATTGGCGGCTAAATCTGGATAAACAAAAGTGATACGCATTTTTCTTCTACTGGGCAAAGTACCAATTAAAAACTTCTTTTACTACCGGCAGGGTGGCAACCCTAATACCTTTAACATTTTCAATCATAATTACTAAAACTATCTGAGGGTCGTCATAAGGAGCAAAAACAGTTATCCAGTTATGATAATAATCAGGTCTTGAGGTCTGGGCAGTTCCAGTTTTAGCAGCAGTTTTAACCGACAAGGAATTTAGTGAAACAGCGGAAGCATAAGGACTACCCTCTCCAGTTACTGCTCTTCTCATTCCTTCCCTAACAATCTGAAGATTTTCTGAATCAATAAAGTTTTCTCGTAAAATTTCGGAACCGATTTCTTCAATTAGATTTTTTTCACTATCTATAATTTGTTTCACACTTTTAGGTTTGTAAAGCGTTCCTCCATTAGCTATGGCTGCAAAAGCAGCAACTACCTGAAGAGGAGTGACTGAAATATCGCCTTGGCCGATAGAAAGATTATAAGTGTCACCATCCCACCAGGGCTCTTTTTTAACCTCTTTTTTCCACTCAGGAGAAGGAATTAACCCTGCAGCTTCTCCTGGTAGGTCAATCTCGGTTTTATTGCCCCAACCGAACAACTCAAGATATTCTTTAATTCTTGAAGGGCCCAATCCTTCTTGATCTTCATAGCCCCCTCCGATTGTATAAAAATAAACATTGCAGGATTCGGCAATTGCCTTTCTCATATTGGTCCAACCGTGGATTCTCCAATCCTGTTTTACTGTACTAATTTCTGGCTCGTATTTATGAGGAATAGTAATTCCTCCCTTACAATTAATTTTTTTTGAAGGCGAAATTATTTCTTCTTCTAAAGCAGCTGAAGCAACTAATGGTTTAATAACGGAACCTGTTGGATATAAACCTGAAATTACCAGGTTAAAAAGAGGTTCTTGTGGATCTGCCAGAAGATTAAAAAGAGCTTCCTGGTCAGCCCCTTTACTAAATAAATTATTATCATAACTCGGGATACTAACTAAAGCTAATATTCCTCCGGTTTTAGGGTCCAAAGCCACTCCTACCGCTTTTTCAGACCCAACATTTTCAAGAATTTTTTGAAGCGTCTCTTCAATTTTTTTCTGTAATTCTGAATCCAGCCACAATACTAAACTATCTCCAGACTCTGGTAAAGAAATTATCTCTTTTGATAGAAAGCTCCCGTGAACATCTCTCTCAATTTGGGTTTTTCCTGGATTCTTTTTTAAAATCTCTTCATAGAATTTCTCAATACCCTCCCTGCCAACATAATCAAAACTGGAATAAACCTCAGGATTTTCCTTTAATTCTTCTGCGCTTATTTTCCCGGTGTAGCCGATCAGGTGAGAAAAACTAGACCCATCTTTATATTCTCTAATATCGTTTTGTTTAATTTTGAATCCTTGAAGCTGGGTTATTTTTGTTTCAAGCAGAATTAAAGTTTGATGATCAAGATTTTTTAAAATTATTACATTTTGGTCTTTCGCTTCATTAATTCTTTTTTCTAAATCCTTAAAATTTTCCTTAATGATTTCTGAAACTTTTTTTAAAACCTCTGTTTTCTCATGGTCTGAAGATGAAAGCTCCCGTTTATTTAAAATTAGATCAAAACTTGATTTATTAAAAACTAATTGATTTCCCTTGCTGTCATAAATTACTCCCCGGGCTGCTTTAATTGAATGGAATATGAATTTATTTTCGTTAGCTAAAGCTGTAAATTTTTTGTTTTCCAAAACTTGGAATTGAAAAGTTTTAGCTAAGAGAACAAGAGCTAAAGCGATAATAAAAAACAAAAGTCCTTTAAGAACTTTTTCTGAGAGAGGGACCTCAAACGTTTTTTCCGAAACTCCGAGCTGCGCTTCTTTTTTTTTGGCAAGATTGTCCAAAAAAATTTCTTGTGGTTCAATATCCTTATTCAATCGTGTTTTTACCTTCTTGTTTCTAAATTTTTTCGCTAAATGGAATCCGAACATATTTCCTGATAACTAATTTTATAATAATTGCCAAGGCCAACGAGATTAAGATATAAAAGCCGATAAATCTATTAGAAAAAATATCTAAAAAAAATCCTCCAATTGCAGCGCTATACAGTCCAGAATAATTTTTTGGTTTTTCAAAAAAATTCCAGAGAATCACTGTAATTAAAATAAGGTTAGGAACAATCCCCCATATACTAAAATGCGCCAAAAAACTGGTTTGCAGCAAAGCCAAAAAATAAAATAATATGATTGAAATTAAAACCTTTTTATACATTTTGCTGCGTGATAAATTAAAAATCTAAAATAATAAAAAGCATATCTGCTCGGGTAATATCAAAAAATGGTTCAATTTCTGCTTGCTGAAATTGCTCAACATCAATTTTTTTGATTGTTTTAATTTTACCGACCAAAAGCCCTTTTGGAAAAATCCCGCCAAGAGCGGTGGTTACAACAATATCTCCTTTGAAAATTTCTTCTTCTTTGGGAATAAGATCAAATAAAATTTTAGAATTTTCTTGCCCTCTTACCATTCCTGAAATATTACCTTCCTGCCTACCAGAGACGTCAACCCCGGGCTGACCCGTCTCGGGCAGGGGTCCGTCTGGGGTGAAAATTTTAGCGTCAAAAGAACTCTCTTTATTGGAAATAAGCATCACTTTTGAGAAATTCTCATAAACTCCGCTGATTTTTCCGACCAAAACCCTCTGCTGAATAACAACCGGCATATCTTCTGAAATGCCATCTTTAGACCCTTTATCAATCAAAATAAAATCTTGAGAAATATCCTTACTAATTATCTGGGACAAGATCAGCTTAAAGTCTTTTTGAAGCTCAATTTCTAACGCTTCTCTTAAAATCTTATTCTCTTTTTTTAACTCCTCTAAAATAACAACTTGCGCAAGCAATTCTTGATTTTTAACTTCAAGTTCGTTCATCTCATTTTTCAAGTCCCCCGCTTTAATGATTGATTCTAAAAAATCAGATGTTTTATCCCCCGCTTGCCAAAGAACTTTTTGAACAGGAGAAGACATTGAATAAAAAAAACTTCTAACGTCTTTTTGGAAAATGTTCAATAAAAAAATAGCTAAAGCTGCAATAAGAATTATAATCAAAAGCCTTCTTTTTTTAAGAGAGAATTTCATGTTTATTATGTTTTATTTTACTCCATATTACCCTTTTTAGCAACTTGTCTTGACCCTCACGACCATAACGAGGACAACCCGCCGAAGGCGGGAAAATTGGCAAAGCCAGTCCTCGTTTGGTGTGAGGGTTGACAAATTTCTTAACATATGATAATATGCTTAATATAGGACATTGACAATTTAAATAATGGAAATTTGAACCAAGCTTGCCGAAAGGAGGTAGAAAGCCTATGAATGTGCGAAGATTTTCGTTGTATTATATTAGCGTCTAATCGCTTCGCCGGGGTCCGGGAGAAAGCCATCTATGGGTAGATTGGTCCCACTCCCGATCAAGAGTTGCCTGGGAGGCAACTTCAAGTAGATCGTGAACTATAACGATCTCGAAACTAAAAACCCATTGACTTTAAGTCAATGGGTTTTTTTATTGTCGGGTAAAACAGGATTATAGGCGCTATAAGAGAGCTACCTATCCCGCACCAGAACTCGCTTCGCTCGTTCGGTGCGGGACTAGCACTTTCGTCTAGGTGCCTCCGAGCTGGGTCCCGTAGTAAACAAAAATCGCATCCAGTGTAGGAGGACTACCTACTTTCGCGCAAAAGCACTATCATCGGCCTTGGGTTATTTCACTTCTGTGTTCGGGATGGGAACAGGTGGAGCAAACCCGGTATAGTCCCCTTACACTAAATACGATTTCAAATTTCGATTTTTGTTTTACTATTTAGTTGCGATCATTAATTGATAGTCAACCTTTTACCTTTAACTAAAGGTGAAGGGTCAAACCCTTATACCTATTTTGTTAGGATCTAAAAATAAAAATTAAGTATGATTTATTAGTACTGCTTGGCTGAAGACATTACTGTCCTTACACCTACAGCCTATTAACCTCGTAATCTTCGAGGAATCTATGAATCCTAATCTTGGGGTGGGCTTCGTGCTTAGATGCTTTCAGCGCTTATCCCTTCCCGACTTAGCTACCCAGCGATGCTCTTGGCAGAACAGCTGG
>SDBT01001936.1_pt1 | contig 37189 bp, 90 predicted proteins | sample 2277101 | NCBI WGS metagenome assembly SDBT01 (sample SAMN10404973, study PRJNA504765) | marine sediment metagenome | isolation source: marine sediment core GS10_PC15, 103 cmbsf | place: Arctic Ocean: Southern Knipovich Ridge | collected 2010 | reverse complement strand
CACAGAGGAGGAGTACCTTGACATGTCTAAAAAGGTCACCCCAATCACTAGTATCATTGACGAAGAAGAGATCGACATGGTGGACAATCTTGAGTGCGCCGGTGGATCATGCCCTGCTAAATAAGGAGCCACAAATGGCTAATACTACAAAGTTTACGATTGAAGGTCCAATGACTCTTGCATACCACGCTGATGAGATAAATTCCAAGCGTGTTTTTATTCACCCCGAGGGTACGGAGTCGGATGCCCTAGATTGCTGTGCCGAGAGCCTGGAATCTAAAATCGCCGGCGAGATTGGTTTCCCGGATGACGCAGAGTTTGACGAAGTTTTCAGGAAGATGGGTCAACTTCGCGAGCAAGGGCTACGGACGGAGGAAGGTGTCCCGGATGGCACTCGCGAAGTTCAACTAAGGATCACTGTAGAAGTTCTCTAAACGAAAGGCCAGCAATGTTGGATAAACCGATAGACCAATGGAGCGAGCGAGACTTCCTTCGGAGGGCTTATATCCATGCAAGAGACCACAGTGTTGACCCCAGTACTCAGTGTGGTGCTATCCTAGTCCCGGATGGTAATCGACTGCTTCAGTCAACACTCGGAACGAATCGGTTCCCGCCTGGTGTGAAGTGTACGCCGGAACTCCTTGCCAATCGTGACAAGAAAATCTTCAGGATTCAACACGCTGAGCGTGATTGCATTATGAAGGCTGCCGCCCGTGGCACGTCTACCATGGACGCCACTATGTACTGCCCGTGGTACGCCTGTAACTGGTGTTCGCAGGACATCATCTGCGCTGGTATCAAACGCATGGTGGGGCACGTCTCCATTATGAACAAGACGCCCGACCGATGGAGGGCAAGCATTCGTGAAGCCGACGAGATGTTGGATGAAGCCGGCGTCATCCGCGATTACCTTGAGGGTGACCTGTTTGAGGGTGACCCCGCTTACTCAGTCCTTTTTGATGGTTCATTATGGGTGCCATAATGAATAAACCAATCCCCCAATTGACAGAAAAACAACTTTCAAGATTTTGGGCTAAAGTTGACAAGAGTAATAGTTGTTGGGTTTGGACTGCCTGTGTAGACAAGGACGGCTATGGGGAAGTAATTTTAGGCGGCTCAAAGTTTCGAGCACACCGAGTTTCATATGCCATTGCAAAAGGAGACCCTGAAAAACTCTGCGTTTGTCACAAGTATGATAACCGCCTCTGCGTGAATCCTGATCATCTTTGGCTTGGAACTATACAAGAAGATATGAAAGATCGGGACGAAAAAGGACGTACTCTCAGAGGGGAGCAAATTGGTCTGGCATCCCGCCAGAAAAGGGGAGTAATCCAAGGCAGCGGCGACAACCGCTGAATTTTCCCTTGACAAGTCTCCAAAGTGTGATATACTTGAGACATGGAAACATTTTATGGTGTCGGTGTAGCTGGTGGCGAGAAGGTCAAGGCCGTAAGGTACAGCCGAGGGACAAATCCAGCAGACACAACCCGGTGACCTACAGGCCATAGGAAGCCGGGTCACCATAATTTGGGAGTCAACATGAAGCTATTTCACATTTTCCGGACTGATGATGATGGACCCTTATACAATTGTGCCCATGGGTTTGTTATCAGAGCCTACAACCAATATGAGGCGAGGGCAATAGCGGCTGATTCCTGTGGTGATGAAGGGAAGGGTTTGTGGCAGGACCCTACACAGAGTGAGTGTGTACATCTGACGGGATGTGGAAATATCGGACTGGTTATTAGGGACTTTATCCATGGTTGAACACCAATTGTATCACGGAGACTGTTTGGAAATTATCCCAGGGATGTCGAGGGTCCCTTGCCTGTTCGCCGACCCTCCTGACAACATTGGGCTGTGTTACGAAGGCTGTGATGACAAGATGGACGTGAAGGATTATCTCCATCTCATGGAAGAGTGGCTCTACTGCTTTGTTGAAAAAGCGGACACAACTTGGTTCAGCTTCAATGCAAAGTGGACTCTTGAGATGGGCGTGATTGCCAAGAGAGTGTTGGGTTGTTTCGACGTGACATGTAAGCCATGTGTCCAAACTTTTACATTTGGACAATGTAACCAACACGATTTCGGGAATAATCATCGTCCGCTCTGGCGTTTTCGCCATGCGGATGCACCCATTTACCCTGACCAGATTCGTGTCCAGTCTGAGCGTCAGAAGATGGGTGACAAGCGTGCCGACCCACGGGGACGTGTTCCCGGTGATGTATTTTCCTTCCCACGTGTGACTGGTAACAGTCATCAACGACGTAAATACCATCCGACTCAGTTACATGAAGGGTTGGTTGAGCGGTGCATCGAATCATGCACCAAAGAAGGTGACATCGTGCTTGACCCATTTGCCGGGACTGGCACCACGCTGCGAGTATGTAAAAGCATCGGTCGCGCGTGCGTCACCATGGACATCAGTTCATATTACTGTCAGCAGATTGCCGACGAACATCACCTTGAGATTAGGAGTGCGTAATGTCGAGTCCTATGGAAAGCACCCCGGTAACAGCTTTTGATTTTCTCGGGAAACGAATCAAAGCCGGGGATACCATCGTCTACCCTGTCCGCCGAAAGAGTCAGATGTGGCTGAAGAAGTTGGCTGTTAAAGCTGTACGAGAAACCACGAATGGTGTGCGAGTGTCAGGCACAAACGACTCTGGTAACCCAGTGTCGATTCAGAATATTCAGAATTGCATCATAGTTAAGGAGTAACCAATGTATCGACCACAAGAAAAACCTGTTCCCTATCGTCTTTATGAGGATGGAGAACTTATAACCCCTGATGTGACCTTAATCAGTGAATATGGGGGTGTAGCCCATATTGATAAGGATGACAGTTGTTATGTTCTTGTACTGATTGACTCTGAAACCGGATTAGGGTCATGGACACATCACTGGTTCCCTGAAGCTGTTGATGTTTTGAAGACTCTTCCCACTCCAATCTCGACCTGTTAAGGAGTAATCATGCCATTGTACGAGTATAAGTGCGGAATGTGCGACCACCAGTTCGAGAAACTGGTGGGAGTACTACATGGGGTCAAAGAACCTCGAAAATGTCCTAAGTGTGGCAGGGTTTCTCTCAAGAAGATTATGTTTACACGACCAGCGAAAGTCCACATGAAGTATTCGCCGATGCACCCCCGGGCCCGACGTGGTATGGTCAGCCGTTAATGTAATAGCCCGACAGGTCAAATACGTGGCCTGTCGGGCGGAACTCTAAGGAGACACCGTGAATTTCCTTGATCTTTTCATCGCTCAGTGTATTGCTGTCGTCCTCTATGTTTCTCTCGGGACTTACAGCTTCGCCTACTGCCTCGACGCAGCCTTCGCTAAGAACATCCCTTGGTATGCCGATATCGTTGTCGGGTTTGTTGCTGGGTCACTGTTCATCCCGCTTGCTATAGTCACCTGGGTTTGCCAATTGTGTGGAATCCCCACACCTTTCTTTGTCTAGGAGATACTCATGAAGTTTGCCTTTGCTGTGTTTACCTTTTTTCTTTTCGGATGTGCCCCTGAACCAACGAATGAGTCTTTCCCGGAGCCCGGCAATCCCGTTATCGAATGTAAGGGTGATGGATGTTGTGACCTTGCTGGTCGCTATCATCTCCGTGGTCGCACAAAGAAGTTCTTCGGGAGGGTCTCCTGATGAATCCACTGCTCGACACCCAAGTCAATTCCTATCGGGAGCTACGAAGACGTTTGCCTCACTTAGAAGGCGTCGGTATTAGTCAGATGATTCTGGCCGCCGCTATCGAAAAGGCCGGCGACCGGATTGCCCAGAGCATCGACACTCTCGAAATTGTCATCAGAACGAAGAAGCCGCTTTAACCATCTGTCTAAACTTTCCATAGGAGAAATAATGGGAACTCAAGAAAAAGATATCATTGAACTGTTCCGCGAGATGATGGCGGAGAGACGCGGAGCCAATGTTACTTCCGAAGGACTTGCCACATTAACGATGGCTCGCATTCTCAAACGAACATTGGAGAAGTGTTGTATCGAAATCTGTGGTGTCCTTGAACAGTCACAGCCGATGACCACGTCTCAGGCAAGAGCCATTCTTGAAATGGATCGTATTGCCTGTGATGGAGGGCATGAACCAAAAAACAACTCAGAGATTATTGCCTGGGATGCTATGGTTGAACAAGCCAAAAATCTCACTAACGAGGGGACTCCCTGGCGATAATGAAATTCAAGCAAAAGAAACGTGTCAAGGGTAAGTCCATTAAGACCTACAAGGAATGGTGGTCGGATTGCGGCAATTATCGTATCACTTGGCGTAAAGAAGTGTTCGGCATAGAAGTCGACCCAGGATACTATGCTTGTGTGCGTTGCTTCGTATCACACCGTGACCGTTCCGAGTACTGGGGATTCGCCCATAGACGTGGTCTCAACCGTACCCTCAAGGCTGCTCGCCAGTCTTGCGAGGATGGTCGGAAAGTCTGGGAGCGATTCCTCAGTATTGAGGGTCGTGCGAAGGTGACACAGTTCCGACGTCTGAAAGCCGACACGGTAGTCGGTGTAGGAAAGAACAGATACTCGGCTCTAACGGATATCCCTCAATGGGTTATCGAGGAAGCTGACATGAATTTACTGAATATACTCATGCCGGAAGGACGGCTGAAAGAAACTGACCCAGAAGGGGAGCAAGAGTTCGATGACGCTTGAAGAAATCCAAATCCAACTTGCTGAAAATCAACTCGCTGCCAGCAGATTGATTCAGGCAAGTCAAGTCCGTGCAGCACAAAACTATGAGGCTCAGACTCTGGCCGAACGTAAGAAGGTTGAAACTGATGGAGATACTGGTGTTAAGGATACCAGCAAATTGATTCAGGCGTGTCAATTACGTGCCTCACAAAACTACGAGGCACATACTTTAGCTGAACGCCAGAGGGTTGAAACTGAGAGAGATACTGGTGATAAGGTATCCAAACGCGCCGATCAACAGTCGGCAAATTACATGCGACCATCATTTGTTTTCAAACCTACCTTGGAAAAGAGTGCGGATGGTTGGACAGCTACCTATGGGCATCTCGAAGCGTGGGGTGAGACTCCTGAAATCGCTTACCAAGAATTCGACCATCAATGGGTCGGAAAGGACGAACTATGATACCTGTATTGAGCGTGAAGGGTATTAATATCCCCGAGGCTTGGGAGAGTTCCCTCGAAGAGCTATACTTGTATGGCTGTGATTTGGAGACCGAGTACGATAAGTCTGGTGACCTACCCAGCATTGATGCAACTATGCTCATCACAATCGATGAGCCTTTGTCCGAACCAATGATTCATCGAGACATGCCGGGCGGCTTCGAGGATTTGGAAGAGTATTGCATGGAAGTCACCGAAGGTATCAAGGACCATCTGGTACGTGATGCAGGTGACCCGGATGACCATAGGTGGGAATATACTTACCACCAGCGGTTGTTTCGATATGACCATACCGATTCTATCTATGACCAAATTGAGACCATGTGTCAGAAGCTGGCGCGCTCTCCTCACACCCGTCGAGCACAGGCTGTCACCTGGAAGGTCTGGGAAGACAACGATTGCTACGACCCGGCATGCCTCCAGTCAATTTGGTGCCGAATACTGGATGGTCAATTGTGCATGAATGTTCGCTTCCGGTCGAACGATGCCTACAAGGCGGCTTTCATGAACATCTTCGCCCTTGTTCGACTTCAAAAGATGATTGCTGAGCGTGTTCAGGAATTATCCGGGATGCCGGTCAAGGTCGGACGCTACTGTCACATCGCTGATAGCTATCACATTTATGGCTCGAACATGGAAGAGTTCAAGGGGCGATTCCTGAAGGCTATTGACGAGCGAACCTTTGACGGACGCACTTTCCGATACAAAGATGTGAAAAATATCATGGATGAAGCCCGTCCTGGCATCTTGAAGAAAGTAAAGGAGATGGGATGTGGATGAACCCCTCTATATTGAGATTGAAGTTGAGTACTATGAACACGCCGACTTTCGGACGTCCAAGACACTCGACTTTTTGGAGAGGTCTTTAGATGAGTGGACACTCGATATGTTAGAGTAAGAAATGACATACTTTTTCAAACTGGAGAAACTATGAGTATCACACGACGCGCACTACTTGGAACCCTTATTGGTCTCCCCTTCGGCGTTAAGGCGACACAGGCGACACAGGCGTCACCCGAGATAGATGAAGTCAAAGTCACCGACCAACCCTACCAGCCCGCCCAGCCTGCTTTCAGTACGGCACATATCAAAGGCATCGGTAACGCCCTTTTGAACCACGTGGAACAAAGTCTTGCGGACAGAGGCATACGCCACGCATCGGAAATCTACCCCGGAGATAGGGGGTTTGGAAATTTCTTCCTCATTCCCTGGGCGGACGACAAGAAGAGTTACCGTGACATAGTTCAAGAATTCGCGGTGCCTGCGGCTGAAGTGTTGGCACGGGGGTTGAACGGATACTATGATTCCAAAGCCAGGTGGATAGGTGTCCAAATGTACTACTCCCCGGAAGGCTTAGCTGTATCAGTACTGGCTACTCATTCTGAGAGCCCTCCCATTAGAGGCAACGCAATTTATTCAGAGTGGGTGAGACCTATATGAACGTCTATATGAACGTCTACATGCTCGAAGATGCCAAAACGGGATTGTTCTACCGCCGCAAGCGTGGTAGTTGGGATTGTTGGGTCAAACAGAAGGATGCCAGCATCTGGACGAGCAGGCGTGGTCCAGCGGCGGCCCTCACAGTGAAGCATCGTTTCAAGAGTCGAAACCCCATAATCCGAACCTTCAAATTGGAGCCTACTGATGAATGAAGCCACTGACGCCTTGATGGCGACCCTTGGAGAATATGATGTTCTCTGGGACGGCGTACTGTCCCCTGAGATTGTTGACGCCGAGCTCTATGACTGTTATGGGAACAATATGACGGCGACACTTCCCGCCGAATTGGTTATCCCTTGTCTCTATCGATTTCTGATGCAAAGACTTGATCGGATGGAAGCCCTATACACACTCATTGAGATTGTCAAATGCTATGCCGGAACCTGCATCGATACCCTTCACTTCTCTGAAGAGTTTGACGCCGAAGTGTATGACTGTCCAACCATAAGGTCACTAAAGTGACCCGTTCCCTAGTCCCCAAGCGGGACTAGGGATTTTTTCATGGAATTCATGGAATTCATGGAATTCATGGAATTCATTTGACAATCATTTTAGGTGTGGTATACTTGAAGTAACAACTAACAACAAATACAAGGAATCGAAATGATGGACCTGTGTAATGCCCCCGACACTGAACTGATTGCCGCATGTTATGGTGGTACAAGAGAACTGGCTTTCACGACTCTTTATGACCGCTACAGCAAGTTGGTCAGGAAATTCGTGCAATCACTTCGTATTATATCAAAGTATGAAGTTGAAGATGCCCTTCAAATGACATGGCACAAGGTGTCGAGGAATCTACATGGTTTCGATTGTGAGAAAGGGTGCTTCAGAAATTGGTTATTCCAAATAGCCAAACGTTGTACTTGTCATATGCTCCGTGACAGCAAACGGCAGAAGCGTGGCGGCAAGGAAACCATCCTATCATTGGAAGAAGGTTATACTGATTTCTCAGTGGAACTACGGACGGGTAATTATGCCAAATCTCCTGACGAAATCATGGAAGGGCGGGAAAAGTTAGACGAAGTTTTCAAGGCTATCAGTCGCTTGCCTAAATCTGAACGAGACATCATATACTATGTGTACATCGAAGGTTTGTCCTATAAGGAAGCTAGTGATATCATGGGTGAATCGCTGGCAACTCTCCGCGCTAGAGCCCATCGAGTCCGTGAGAAATTGAACAGGATGGTAAAGTTATGAAACTTCAAGACATTGGCTTCTACACGCTGTCTGATGAACGCTGTGAGAACCTCAGCACGACATCGCCAATGATGCGGGGCGAGATGGTCCTCACTGGGCGTTGCAACTTCAACTGCGAATACTGTCGAGGTCTTCGTGAAGACTGTCAGAGCGATATGCCAGTTGATGTAGCAATAAGTGTCTTAGAGCAATGGTGTGATCAGGGTTTGAAAAATGTCCGATTCACAGGTGGGGAGCCCTTGCTCTATCCACATCTGGAGACCTTGGTGATGTACGCCAAGTCCCGGAATGTTGAGAGGGTTGCCGTCTCGTCCAATGGGTCTCTACCATTTATTCAGTATTACCGGTTGTGGTTTTGTGGTGTGAACGACTTCTCCATCAGCTTGGATGCCTGTTGTGCATCAGAGTGTGGTAAGATGGCAGGCGTTGATGGTAAATTCAAGAGGATTGAAGAGAACATCCGTAAGCTGTCGATACTGACCTATGTCACCGTGGGTGTCGTCCTGACCGACGATAATGCTTCTGAACTGGCGAAGATCGTCAAGTATGCTCATGACTTAGGTGTCTCGGATATTCGGATCATCCCGGCGGCTCAGAGTAGTTGCACGATTGACGGAGTTGAAGCTATCCCACAACGCATCCTGTATGCCCATCCAATACTCGAACATCGTGTGAAGAACATTCTAGGCGGCAGGCCGGTACGGTCCCTCCGGGAGAGTGATAGCTCGCGATGCTACCTTCCGATGGATGACAGTGTGGTTTGTGGTGACTACCACTTCCCATGCCCGATTTACATGCGGGAACAGGGCGAGCCCATTGGGAAAATCGGTCCCAACATGCGAACCGATAGGGTGATTTGGTCCCTAGCTCACAATTGTGCAGAGGACCCAATCTGTCGGGCAAACTGTCTTGACTTTTGCGTTGACCATAACAATAGATGTGCTGCTTACAGGGGACATCATGCCGTGTGAACATTGTGGACATCCCCACTGACAAACTCATGGATGGTTATCTTTTACCTGGAGATACAAGATGTCAATTGAATACAAACCCTACATGCGACAGCGATTGACCGTTGGTCAGAGAGTCGGTATCGAAGGTACCGACTGGTATTGCTTTGAGGAGTGTACCTTAGTGGGCGCCACATTGGAGACGAATATCCCTGTCATTGACATTGGATATGAAGAGATGTTAGTTCGAGATCAACTCAGGTTGGAATCCAAGTGTGAATCGAAACCCGAGGATGGACGTACCAGTATCGAGAACGAGATACTCACAAAATACGAGAAGATCGGAGTCGACCAGCTAGTCGGCAAAGATATCATCGCGGTGGATAAGGGTAATGATTCTTGTGTTATTGTCACCACCGATTACGAGTATGTCAAATTGGTCGCCGGGTCTAATGATTGGGGTGAATATCTTGGGAGCAAAGAAGATTTGACTCTCTTTGATCTGTTTAAGCTCAAACTGATCGCGGAAGATATTTGGCAAGCTCATGTTAGAGAAGTCGAGGTGAATCGAAAGGAATCTCGAAGGGAGGCAGACGAGAGAAACCTTAAACATGCTGTCGACCAGGTTGGGGGTATCGAAGCCGCGAAAAAAACTTCTTGACAACCCCATTGAAGGTGAAGAATGAAACATCTCTATGTCAGCATCAAAGCACAAGAGCATCAAGTGTTCAAGTATGCCGGGGAGGTTCCTGATAATCAAGTTGAAGACGCTATTGAAGCCCATGAGAAGTTCGGCGAGCACGGATTGCCGCACACCGATGACAAAGGTCCATTCAAAGTCTTAGTCTTTAATCACCGCATCGCAGATCGCATCTGGGAAGATGGGTCACCCTATGGAGAGAAACCATGTACATAGTGCTTGCGAGAACTAAAGATGGTGAGACCATCACTCTCAACTGTGGACTCTTCTCGGAGTCAAAAAGATACAAAGCTTGCCAATATGCCAGAAAATTTGGCTGGACAGTCTATTACCCACACACCGTCTCCAGCGAAGAAGCAGTCAAGTCTGCTGTCGCCGAACACAAGAGAATAACATGAACGTTAACATCAGCGGATCGATTCCCGTCAAGATGTGGTTGAGTGATGTGGAGGATGGAGCGTTGACTCAAGCATTACATCTTGCCGAGCTACCCTTCGCCTACCACCACATAGCCCTCATGCCGGATGCCCACCAAGGCTATGGGATGCCCATAGGCGGCGTGCTGGCAACCGAGGGCGTTGTGGTTCCGAACGCCGTAGGCGTCGACATCGGCTGTGGCATGATCGCCATGAAGACTAACCTGCGAGAACTCCAGGAGTGGGAAATCAAGGCCATCATGGGCAAGATTCGCCAAGCGGTCCCGGTTGGGTTCAAGAGTCACAGCAAGAATCAATTGGGGATGCCACATCACCAGGGGCAGCGAGAAATGCCAATAGTCCGTCGTGAGGCTAGCAAGGCTCGAAAGTCTCTCGGCACACTAGGAGGAGGGAACCACTTCATTGAACTCCAGATGGATGAAGAAGGGTGGTTATGGGTGATGATTCATTCCGGCTCACGAAACCTCGGCTACAAAGTCGCCGATCACTACAACAAGCTGGCCAAGGAACTGAATGCTAAGTGGTTTAGTCAGGTGGACCCGAAGTGGGACCTGGCTTTCTTCCCGCTTGACACCAATGCGGCTCACGATTATCTCTGTGAGATGAATTACTGTGTCTCGTATGCTCTGGCAAATCGATTGAAGATGCTGGTTCAAGTACGTGAGTGCATTTCAGACGTGGTCGACGAGTTGATTGACTTCGAGATGCCAATCAACATCTCTCACAATTATGTTTCAACAGAAAACCACTTCGGGAAGAACGTTATGGTACATCGGAAGGGTGCTACTTCTGCCCGTAGTGGCGAAATCGGAATCATCCCCGGCAGTCAGGGGACATCGTCCTATATCGTGCGTGGACTTGGCAACCAGGATAGCTTTAAGTCTTGTTCGCACGGTGCCGGACGGAAGATGGGACGGAAGCAAGCAACCCGCGAACTCGACCTGGAAGAACAGCAGAACATGATGCAGGGTATCATCCATGGCATACGGACAGAGAAGGACTTGGACGAGGCACCGGGAGCCTACAAGGACATCGACGTAGTCATGGATAATCAAAAAGACCTAGTCGAGATTGTGACCAAACTAAGACCCATTGCAGTCATAAAGGGGTGAGTATGAAAAGACGAGTAAAAGAATGGTTTGATGAGCAGGTTGATGTGAGGTATGCAGAAGCCGTGACCTTGACCATCGGTGATGAAAGGCAGGAGATGACAGTCGTATGAGAAAACCTGATATCATATGGAGTTATCCTTGGGTATCATTTTGCATCGGATTCAGCATTCAACAGTACAGCTTTGACGCCAAGGCAGTTACGATCTGCATTGGCAATCTTACACTTCGATGGCATAGGAGATAAACATGATCATGGAATGTGACCGTAAGGGATGTCAGAATATTTTATGTGATCGTCTCAGTGATAGGTATGGTTACATCTGTGACGAATGCTTCGATGAGATGGTTGCCACACGGTTGACAGACGTTGCTATTTTCATGCGGTCGAAGAAGCCTTATCTAGGCCCTACCAGGGAAATGTATGAGCAAATTTTCTCTTATCATTGCTAAAAAGGAGATAGACCATGTACAAAATAAATTACGCACACCGATACCTTGAAGGCTTGACCACTGTTGAGATTGCCCAACTCATTCGTGACCAGATTGCGAAAGAGGTTGCAGTCGGACAGTTGCCAGACTTAACCTATGAGGTAGTCGTATCAGAAGGAGCCGCCCACATCGAAGTGACGGTCAAGGATTACACTGGAAAGGTCTTCAACAAGCGGGCAATCGAACTGGATGAGGAAATTGCAAAGGGTCTTGATATTGAATCGCTTTTGGTCGAACGTATAACGCTGCCTCTTTACGACTTGGACTTGGACCTAATTCTCAAGGCGGTGTCCCGGCTGTCCAATCAGTGGCTTTACGAGGTGAAACTCATCTTCCCTGTGGAACACGCTACGTACACTTGTAATGTTACCCTCGACCCTGTCCTTATTCTCGCCGACTTCACCAAGGTGAAAGCGGAATTACTAACAAAGGAGACGCCATGAAAGTCAACAAAGTCGTCGTCAAAGTTACAAAGGGAAAGAAGTACCAGATTCTTCATGACCAGGAGATAACCCCGCCGCGCACCAGCGACCAGATTCTGGCTGCCCTCAAGCAGCAGTATGATGTTCTCAGTTTCGTTACTGAGAATGGCACGGCAACCGCATTGGTGAGGAAACATGAAGTTGAATGAGGGCGACAATATCGATATCGCCGGTGGTCTTCCCATGCAGGCAGGAGTCTACTGGGTGGCATACGTCAGCTATTGCCACGGCAATCCGTACTATAGTTTGAGGAAGTTCTACAGCCGTGGTATCGATGGACAATTTTTCACCAACGCTGTCGACTCTATGGTCGGCGACCAGATTCAGAGAGTAGCATGAAAACTGACATTTACAAAGTCACTATCTATAAGCATGACAACTACCACCAAGTGTATCGATTTGTTGGTAGGGTGCCTACCAAGGAAGAACTCTTGGACGCCATTGGCAGGCGTAAGGGGAACTCGTTGCGACACAAAATTACCTGGGCTGCCCAGTGTTCGACCGAGATCATCACACAGACTGGTATTCCGGAAAAAACAGGAGTACTCTCACCCGTGAAATGGTCCATCTGTGGGGTTAAGATCGGAAAGGTCACGGTCGAAAGAGAAGATGCTTGGACCCTCGACCCAGAGGAGGAGAAATGATAACAGTCGAAATCGTCTTGAAAAGTATCGAAGCAAACGCCGCAGAGTTCAAGAGACTATGCGAAGCAAAAGCCTGTTCACCCGACCTGTTGAAAGACTTGGACAGGGCATTGACGCAAGGTGCCATACTGTCAGGTGGCATCGACACGGTTGTGGCCCATTTGAAGACCCTCAAAACAAGGTTGACCAAATGAAAAATAGCGAAGTAGTTATTGGTGAGAAGTACGTTTCCAGAGTCTCTGGCAACATCACCGTCGTCGAGATACTCGACAAAGGACATCCCAAGGGGTGGATAGCAAAGAATCTCAGAACAGGGCGGGAAGTGCACTTCAAGACAGGTGGGCGTTTGTGGCATAAAGCAACTGAGTCTTCTATGGAGACATACGTTGGCTCATCGCCCATTGAGAAGTTTGCGAGACTTGATAACCCGCGTTGTGAGGGGTTGGTTGATATCATAAAGCAAATGGAAGCCGGGGCAACTTTGCCCAATGCGGAGCCCATCCCGGAAGCCACTGCTACTGTATTTGATAGAATTGCCGTGGAAGAGTGGAAGCCACGGGTGAAAGTCGTCAAGCCACCCATTAACTTCTCAATCTATTATTTGGCCAAGATCATTATTGATTTGGTAGGCAGTGACAATGCTCATGATATTCATTATAAAAAGGGGCTTCCCTTTGAGAGATGTGAGGAAATCAAAAGAATCCGCAACAAGTTGGTTAACATTTTCAAATAATACATAAGGAGACAAACATGAACTTTCTAATGATTCAAAATTCTGGAATCGCTCCGACGGAAGCCTTCACCCTCTTGGGAATGTCCATGACCGAGGGTTGCGGAGTCAAGGGAGCCATCGGACAGTTTGGGTCCGGCAACAAGCTAGCCATCAACCTTCTTCTTCGTCAGGGAGTTAAGGTCTACATCTACTGTGGTAAGACCCGGTTGGAGTTCTTTACCCAATCTGAGATTATCAGTGATGGCATCAGTCAGAAAGAAGTTCATCATGTCAAATGCAAGTTTGGCGGAACCAGCAGTCGTACCATCGACTGTGGTTTTACTCTCTCATGGGGTCAGAAAGATTGGACGAGCATTGATATGGCTCTCCGTGAGTTCGTGTCGAATGCCATCGACCGGACCATCCGTGAGAAGGAAGGATTCAGGCAGTCAATCATGGACGGTGACCTGACTGTTGTCCCCGTGCCGAATACTCAGCGTCGGGCGGCAGATGGATTCACCCGAGTCTACGTCGAGATGAACGAGGCTGTTCACAAATTCTACTCGGAATTGCCCCGCCGGTTTCTTCACTTCTCTGACAACCCTAATCAGGTATACGAGTCGGTTCTTCCGAAAGCCGAGCGTAACCTGTCCAATAAAACTCCGATGATTTATCGCTGTGGTGTCTTGGTCCGCGAGATTAGCGAGAGCCACCGGCCGAGCCTGTTTGACTATAACTTTGCGGCTGATGAGATTGACATCGATGAGTGTCGCAACTCTAGTGAGTATGCGACCCGCGCTGCCTGTGCCCGCCTGATGGGAAATGTCGACTCTGACACTCTCGCCACTGTTATGAAGAGCATGGTGAGAAGTGAAGATACTTTTGAGTCCAACCTGGACGCCGATTATATTCTCCCTTCGTGGAGCAGTCCAAGTGATGCGTCGAGGGAGAACTGGACCAAGGCTTGGGATAAAGCCAACGAAGACGGACCAGCCATCCTATGCCTAGAAGGCAACGAGACCGCTGTCCGAACCATTGAGAAGAAAGGTTATACACCTCGCAAAGTCAGATCGGAGAGTTGGGTCAACATTGCAAAGCGGATGGGTGTACAACACTCCTCTGATATTCTAACCACTGACGAGGAAAAGGGCCGAGAGATCATTCCGGCGACAGATGCTGCCATTCTAGCTGTAGACACGGTCTGGTCATGGATCGAAGCTCTCGGCATGACCAAGGGCAAAGACAAGCCCGAGGTGCGAGGTTTTCGCGAATTGAATGACGAGAATACCATGGGATACTGGGAGGGCGATACTGTTTATCTAAGGGAGGACATCTCTACTGCTGTGAATGAGTATATTTTGAAGGTTGCTCTGGAAGGGATTTGCCAATACATAACCGATGGACGTGATTTGCAACAGTTCACCTTTGACATGATAGTGGAACTCGCAGTCTGAAAGGAGTAACAATGGTGTTTGTTTTTGGTGCTCAATCCCCGGAGAATGGTCTGTTCACATTCGTGCAAAATAGTAAGGGCCACATTTATACCTGGCCTGATGAGAAAACCGCTCGATCGTTCTTTGAAGAGAGTGGTAGCAGGATTGGGCACCTTTACCAAGTCGAACCTGACCTGTCCTTGGCTCACCTACTCACAAAGGGAAAGAACAATCAGTCCGCACCCGCACTGGTTGAACTCACAGAGAAACAGAAGACCGCATTATACACATCATTCGTTTACCCGAGTCTACTCACATGGGCACCAGTCCCAGGGACAGTAATGGTATGAATCATGATGGCGCAATACTGTCAGGCATCATTCTACTTGTCGGCGTCATCTTGATGATGTTCATGGGTCTCTTAGACATTTGGTTTTGAAAGGAAATATCATGCGTATTGAAAATTGGAGTCTCGTGAGTCGCAGACTGGGGACGTACGTTGCCCCTGAATTGGCACGAGTCTCGATACAAGGTCGAGTATTTGGACACCCCAGGTTCGATGAGGGCGAGGAAATCACCACGTCGTACCTCGAAGCGGTCAGTGGTTGCGAGGTTACTACGCACAGCGGCAGTATATACTGGCTAGGTAGCCCAAGTGATGAATACACGGAATGGTGCCGCGAGAACCGCTGTCGCCTTACGCCGGACGAACCTATCAGACTATGAAGACAGTTAAAAGGAAAGACGGATGGTGGATCACAGGATTTGAGTGCGAGGCATGCGAGGTGTGCGAAGGCTGTGCCTCACAAGATGACATAGGTCCCTACGAAACGAAAGCCGAGGCTGAGGATGATCGGAAGGGCTTATCCCGGACGGATAGGTCTGGCAAACGCCACGACTTTTGGACAACGGAGAAGAGGAAATGAAAATCGACGACTTTCTCGTTAATTGGTATACCCCTATCATGCTTGGTATACTTGTCATCCTAACCATTTGGAACCTAGTATGACCATCACTTGCATTAGCACTCGAAAAACTTATAGCCTCGGCGTGGATGGTCACCTTCAAGACGAGTGGTTGTATCTGAATGGCAAATGGCGAACACAAAAGACTGGCTTCCGAGAAACAAAGTGGTTTGAAGATTACAAGTATTGCATAGTTGAAACCGAGGACATGCTAGAATGTTGGTTAGGCTACCTGCCAGGAGTTGTAGAGTCGACTGTCCATAGGGACTTATCAATCACCTTCGACATGGATGATGTTGAGGAAGCTGGATGGGACGAGCAGAGGATAATCAATATCTTAGGGAATATGTCAACTCATGTCAGGATGCGCCCAGTTATTCATGGAGAGGGGCCTTGGCCAACATCTTCAACTGACGCCTATGGTCATTGTATCGAATATTATCGATATCCACCAATTGATCCATTGATGGGGATGCTCAACGAAAGTTCCTGGGAACTTAAACCACTGGGTGGAAGACATGATACTTAGTGACCTTGCGTTATTCCCGATTCTTCTTGACATTCTCACAAGATGTGGTATACTTTAGGTATGAGAGAATAAGCAATCTACCTGGTGTGTCAGCCTAGAAGAGGAATGCTAATGCTAATCAAAATTGACAAAGACCTTGCAAACACCATTCTGGAAGTACAGCATGTCCTGAAAAAGAATGAGATTGAAATCGGTGGTCCTACCTGCCGAGCCAAGTGGGAGGAACTCGTCAGAATAGCCGGCGGTAAGGTCATCGAGCCTTTCAATGTTAAGGGGTGTCAAACTGGTCGATTCATAGAGAAATTACAGAAAGTAGTTTGATGTATCGATTCGCACGCTGCCAGACGCATCCCAAGTTTCCTGATCTCCAAGGTTGGTATCTGATACTGGAGACAGATGATATTGATACCCTGATGGATTTGCATAGAGGCGTTGCCAACCTGCTCTTCCACAAGTTTTGGGTGGACCCACACCGTGATGAGGATATGATAGCCGGTGTATGCAATCCGGTACATCTGGCGGCAGTTTGGATGCGTTCGGCCGAGAAATTACTACAGGCTGGCCCCATCCTAGTCAATTCATCTGGTGGTATGTTGCCTCCTGATGATGTAAAGATACTTGCTGAGACTCAATCAGAGACGATGTCTTGGCCGGACATCTACGAGGATGAAGTCATTAAGATAGTCCGCTGGCCCGGAGGCAGTCATTACTACTTGTCAAGCACCGAGAATCGAATTTTCGTGCCTTCCAAGTATGTCAGACATGAAGACGCCCTCCGCGTCGCTAAGAAATACACAGACAAGATACAGGAAAAGATTTGACATGAAAATAAATGCCTGCGTCAAAGTGATCATCGAGGCCGCATATGAGTGGCGATCAGCCGAGGTACATGCAGCAGCATGTCAACTGGGTATTCGTGAGGATAAGACGGGTTGTGCCGACGAGGTGCGGGAGGAGAAACTCACTCAATTGATAATCCTCTTAGACCGTCACAAAACATCCGTGGATTGTTGCTTGACAAAACACAATGCTGTGGTAGACTTGTAGTATGAGCACAGCATTAGCACTAGCACCCCTTGAAACCATCCGAGCCTTTGGCGACACCGGGCTAGATATTGTCACCGTGGTCGAGGACTTCGTCGACTACCTGATAGTTGAGAGAAATGCCCCGGACACCACCGTGAGTGCCTACCGCCGGGACTTACGTGACTTAGTCAATCATCTGGGGAACCAGGATGTTGACAAAATCACAATGGGCGACCTGCGGAATTTCCTGAAAAGCCTGACGCGGCTTAACGGTGCTTCGACGGTAGCAAGGAAGCTATCGACCATCCGTTCCTTCCTGGACTTCTGCCTCCGCGAAGGATTGGTCAATATCAATCATGCTAAGGCGCTGAAGCCGCCCAAGCTAGAACAGCGGCTACCACACCATGTCGACACGGAGGGCTTAGATAGGCTTCTGGGGGCACCTGACGGCAGTCATCTTGGACTACGGGACCGAGCCATCTTGGAGGTTCTTTACTCGGCCGGCTTGCGGGTGAGCGAGTTGGTGCGTGTAAACGACTCAGATGTGGACATGAAGGCTGGAACCATCAAGGTCATGGGGAAGGGAAGCCGTGAGAGGTTGGCACCATTGGGAGGGTGTGCGTGTGCGGCGCTGTCCGCCTGGTTAGAAGTGAGAGGCGAAGCTGAGGCTGTCTTCACTAACTATCTCGGCGGACGGCTCAGCACTAGGGGCGTCCAAAAGATGTTGGACAAGTATGCCGCGAAGGTAGGGATGGGAAAGATGAGTCCTCATAATTTAAGGCATAGCTGCGCGACACATCTACTCGATGGTGGGGCAGATATTCGAGAAATTCAGGAGATACTCGGGCATGCCTCCATCACCAGTACTCAGATATATTCACATGTTAGCTCAGTCCGTCAAAAGGAAGTTCACGCACGATGCCATCCAAGAGGTTGAAATGTTGTCCCATACCTATATTGACAGAATCTGATCTTGCACGCTTCTGGTCAAAAGTTGACAAGAGTGGGGATTGTTGGGAATGGACCGCCGGAACTACTGGAGGAGGTTATGGTCAACTCAAATTGAACGGATATATGTATAAGGTACATCGAATTTCATACACCATTGCAAACGAAGACCCAGGTGAGTTGAACGTCAACCATACTTGTGACAATCCGCCTTGTGTGAATCCAGACCATCTCTGGGCAGGAACTCAGCAAGAGGGTATGGCTGATATGGTTATTAAGAGGCGGCAAACCAAAGGAGAGACAAATGGACGGCATGTCTTGACCGAGAAACAAGTGAGAGAGATTCTTACATCAAATGAAACTTGCACTTCACTTGGTAAGAAATATGGTGTTTCCCGTCAAAATATCAGTGCTATTAAGCGCGGCGAGCTTTGGAAACATATTAGAAACTGAAAGAATGAATATGCGTCGGCACCGGGCATTGGCGAGCCCAAGTGGCTGTAAACCACCCGTCGAAAGGCTGTGTAGGTTCGACTCCTACCCGGCGCACTGTTTACCCAAGGAGAAAGAAATGAAAGTAGTGTTTACCATCGGAGCAATCGTGCTAGGCATAGCCATCATCGTTGGCATACCCTATGGGACCCTCACCCTTTACAGAACATTCGCCCCTCAGTGGGAGGATGCTAGGACAGATGTTTATCGGAACTCGAAGTCCTACGTGGAAGGAACTATCCGAGACTTGCGGAGACTCAAGCGTGAGTACGAGAAGGCCGAAGAGTCTCAACAGTCGGCGTTGCGAACCATCATTCTGCAACGGTCTGACGAGTTGGATTATGACAAGTTGCCTGGTGACATTCGTCGATTCCTTGAAACCCTTTAGGAGAGTGCTATGAAGCGTTTGATGCTGTGTATGGTTTGCGTGATGTTTGTTGGTTGTGTCGAGAACGTCCCCGATGCCGACAGGCGTCAGGCTCAAGAGACGAAGAAGAGATTGCTGGAAGCCGACAAGCAAGTCGGGATGCCTGACATCGTGAACTTCACGGAGCGACGGTTGGCGAAGGACATCCTCGAATTGCGAGACCAGGAGAGCCTCTCGACGTACACCTACTTGGTGAGCCTTGAAGGCAAACTGGTCTTCCTTGGTGAGTCCATTGGCTACGGACTACCATACAGTGTGCAGTTCACGAATCCCGAAGTGGAAGTGTTTCGACGTGCCCAAGGTGGACATGGCACAATGCCACAAGCCGATCCCAATGGTCTCTTCATGCCCGATGGTCTAGCAGCCACTTGGATTCTGCTGGTCGACCCCGAGAGCGGCGAGGCACGACCAACTTATGTCGAGCCGGAAATCATTGTCAGTCCTATCAAACTTCATTGAGGAGACATCGTGAAAATCAAACCTGAAGACACCCAAAAATTCATCACTGTGTTTGATCCCAGCTATGGGAAGAGAGAAGGCATTCTTCTTGAAATCCTCGACGATAACGATGTTATTGTACTATTTCCCAACCAGTATAGGGATGATGGTACACGATGCTCAACTCTCATTTATCATTTGGATGATGTAGTGGATATTGGACCCGACGCTGAGATCGAATTTCCGAGGTTTTGATTTGACTTCCGCCGAGAGTATGTTATACTTGAAATAGACAAACAAGGAGACAATTGTGAAAGTCAAAACAACTGACACCGGAAAATTCGTAACCGTATACAACGAAGGCGAAGGCAAGATGGATGCCGTTCTGTTGGAAGTCATCGACGATGTGTGCGAGGTGTGGTATCCACATCTGCAAAACGATGATGGTGGAGTCGGCAGTCGTTGTCTGGCTGAGACCGCCGATATAGTAACCATCGGGCCGCCGGTTGCGGTCCATGTTCCCCTTTTCTAGAAACTACGTAGAGTGGGCTTAACGTGAGTCCATGGAGCCGAGTCCCGGCGGCGTGAAAATGATCGGGACTAATCGGTGGGTTTAGGTCTGACCACCGAAATGAGTAGAAGTCGGACCTGTTACCCTCTGGTGTGGCTCATTGGTAGAGCACTTCCCAGCCCGGGTTGAGATGCGGGTTCGATTCCCGCCACCAGAGGCAAGGCTGGCTTGGCTGCCTTATTCCAAAGCCGAGTATCGGGTGGTCCCGTCCACCTAGTCGACATTACCGGCGGGATAGGATGGAAAACCTGGTCCTCTTTACTATCCGAACTTATGGACTGTTGCCTTGGCCAAGGAAGTTAGCGTTAGGCTGGCGAGAGCCAACCAGGGAATTCCCCTGGTTGGCTTTTAATTTCAACTCAGAGGGAATAATGGAACATCTGAAGAACCTCGGAACCGGAGCGATAGTACTCCTCTTTGTAGCCCTACTAATCGGAAGTGTTATGATCTTCGTCACAATCCTATACAATATTGACGACAGATATTTGATAGCCATCTTCAGTGGAATCATATTCAGTATAGTGTCTTGGCTCCTTGGATACGGAATAAGGAATTCCTAAAGATAGTCCTTGACTTTCTGTAAGGGTATGATATACTTGTAGTATACTATGACGTTCAGAAACCTTACAACACTACCCAATATGTCGATGATTACACCAGAACAAGCTGAAAAGCGGATAGCCGATCTTTCGGCGGATCAGGTGCGCGAACTGACCGTGTGTCGGATTCTCGGCGAAGACACCACGCCCGTCGGCAGTCCGCATCTCGACGAACCGAGTGAGGACTTGGTCATCCAGTTGTTGCGAGATGAGGACCTTGCGGAAGAGACTCGCCCGGCCGTGATCGCTGGCTGCGAAGCGGTCTACTCAAAGTTGCTCGCTTGGCTTGCCTCGCCTGCGAATTCCGATGGCCCAGACAACCTAACCGAGACGGCAACTCGCTTGTGCCGGGTTATCGACGTGGCCGAGCCCAAGGAATTGCGAGGACATGCAGATGCTGTGTTGAACCTGGCTTTGAACGCCACATCGCTTCCCTCCGGTGTCCTGGCCGCCGCAGTGCGAGCCGGTATGGCCTTTGGATGCACACCCGAGCACGTTCCGGCATGGGAGCAGGTCCTCAAGCGGGAGGAAGTGGCAGCCTACGCATTCAATGCTCTGCTGGCAATCGATCCCCGGGCGGATCGCGTGTCAGATGCCCTTGCATTCTTGTGGCAGAAACAGCTTTGCGAGAAGTGGAATGTTGACACCGAATTCCTGGCGCGCAAAGCGGCCCGATTGAGCGGTTCGGAAGCGGTTGTAACAATTTCGCCAAAGTCATCTATGAGGTATACAACAAATGACACCTGAATCAACCCGTGATATCTACACCAAGATTGCCAGTGAGGAGTTTGGCGTGCCCGAGGATAATGTCACACCGGCTATGCGTAAGGCGGCCAAGGAACACTATCTCTTCAGCCTGTGTGGTGGATCATGAAAGACATCAAGATCGCTCGCGCCGTTCGCAACTATCCGGGTGGCATCGTCGAGGTAACCCTCGTCTGGAAAGTATTCTCCTCAAAGCTTTGTGTCGAGTATCGGCAACTTAACGATGCGGGTACTCTACAACAGACTATCTCGGACGGGTGCGTGAGGGAATGGCTCTTGGTATTCACCCGAGACCAACGTCGATTGCAGGATGGGTCCTATTACATTGTTGACCCGCCGTGTAAGGCGTGGCAAGAAATAATCGAAGGGATTGTGAAGCATGTCTGAGATAAAAGTTGTCGGAAAACGAAGTAAGATGTCAAAGTCCAGGGGCAACGTCGTGATGATCGACGAAGCATCCTGTGGTATCAGATCGCTGTCGGACGAGTATCAATTCCGTGGCCTCCAGGGGAATCTCATAGATTACAAGATGATGGGTGTCTGGCGAACTCCCGAAGGGGATTACCGGACATCATCGTATACTGGTAAGCAACCGGTGTTCCTCCACCAATTTGATGAGCAGATACCAACTCTGATAAGAGGTAAAGAACAACACCCAGAAGAGGTAGCCTTTTGGAAGAACCTCTCGAAACGATACGAAACTGTTCATGGGTCCCCCTTGCCAACATCATGAGAGCATAATGGAACATCTGAAAAACATTGGATATGGCTTGTGGCACATGGGTTTTGTATGCGCTGCGGCTTCCATCTTTGTTTGGCTAGGATACCTCATTGTAGAATACCCTGTTACCATGGTTCCCATCTTGGTGGTATTCCTTGCCTGGTTGTATGGAAAAACCTTTAGATAATCCTTGACAAACAGGAGTAAGCCATGTCTGACATCTACAAGATCAAACCCGCCAACCTCGAAGCCCTTTTCGAGAAGATTGCCAAGCTGAACAAGCGAGCCGTCGTTAATGTCCTTGGTTCAGAGATGATCAAAACCAGCAAAGTCATGCCGGGCGGACGAATTTTGAAATACGAGTACGAAGTAAAGCTGGTCAACGTAACCGGAGACACCCGGAACTTCAGTATTGTTGAAGCTTGTGGTGACTTTGAGGGTAATGGTGGTAGCTATGCTGAAGCCATCGACACCATTGAGTTTCTGAATGCCACCGCCATTTGTATCCGCCGGCTAGGATGGATGGGCAAGGGTGCCTGCCCTATTGCTGGCCATTCAACATCGTCTGAGGCTTGGTGGTTGTGTCGACCTAATTGTAAGACTGATGAGGAACGACAGGTCCATGAAAGATGGGTTGAGAAAAGAAATCTGATACACCAGAAGTGTGATGAGAAGCAAGCCGCCGAAGCGCTTGCTTGGGCCATCACCATGCCATTTGAAAGCTCCCCTGGTTATCTAAGCAATCTAGGCGTCAATTGTCGCGCAGGCTATGTTACTCATAGGACTGCCGGTATCGTCTCCTCGACTATCAATGCCTATCTACAACACTGTGACTAAGAGTCAATGGAGTAAGCCATGAGAAACATCGAAGCACTTGTCGATCAGTATAACGGAAAATTCCTGGCCAACGAAACTCTTCCTGACCAGACCGCTCCACTCGGTTATTCTTGTCCGGTATGCTGCGAAGTCTACCACACAGCACGGGAGGCAGTAGAATGCCGTGATCAGCCATATGATAATGGTGGACTCGAAGTAGGTGACATCGTCGTGTTGCCGGGTGTCTATCAAAATAGTATCGATATCAATGACCCATGGCTTGCCTTCACCACCCCTAAAAAACCGGGGACCCATACCGGGTATCGGGTGCCGTTCTTTGTCGTGACCGCTATCCATGCTGAACGAAGGGAGAAGCACCGATGTGTTGTCACCCTGGCGTCCTTGTATGATGGTCGTCTGAGAATCGGATGGAATCCGGCGAATGGCGAAGGACACTATGAGATATTCAAGCTGACCGGCGAACGAAAACTAAATGATTACTGGATGGATAGGGTGGGGAGACTGTTCAATCAATGTACTGTGTCTGAACAAGTGAAAGAAGAAGCGGCAGTTCTGGCAGCCATGGGACTTAGCACGGAGAACCTGATATGATACGATTTGTTGACCTGACTGACACAATCAATTACCATGAGGAAATATCATGAAGTATGTAGTTGGTTATATCAATTTTTGTGACAATGTACTCATCCTTGAAGAAGTCTCAGCCAAGAGTGCTCATGAAGCCTTCTGGAAGCACAGCAAAATGCAGAGTGATGATTGGAATGAGATGAAGGAGGCAACCAAAGACATGGACGCCAAACAACTCCAAGACTGGAGTTTTGATTTTGATATGATTGTCGGAGTATTGGAGATTTCATGAGTTGATTAAAAGAGGTTGAATGTCAAGGTTTCATTGGTTGGCAATGGGATGATGGGTCAGTCTTCATTGGAGATAAAGGCCACATGAATGCTATCAATTATGGCAAAGCCGTTCAATACCTCGAAGAGTGGGAAGCGTACGCCAAGTTGTGCCTCGACCAGGCGCTGGCGAGAAAACGGCTGAAAGAACTCCAAAGAATTTCTTGACTTCCATTAAGAGCGTGGTATACTTGTAGTATAGAGCACAAGCAACCATCAACGGAGAGGCGGCATGAAAAACACAGTCACGGGAACTGTCAAGTTTATCCATCCCAGTGGGTATGGATTCGTCACAACCAAAGATGGGGATGTCTTCATTCACGTTAAGGGCTTCCGCAGGCCCGAGGTTGTCGAGTTGCAAGAACCCACCGCAATCTACCCCAAGGACGAAATCGAGCCCAAAGACATCGAGAAGGGCATGGTGGTCGATATGGAGGTTGAGAAAGGTCCAAAAGGTAAGGCGGCAAAGAGTTGGTGCTTCACGCAGTGGCGTCTCAGAGCAGAGAAAGAAGTCGCGGAGACTCCCCTCTACCGCCTGATGGCTAGGAAAATCATAACGGGACAGCCTTACAGCGACCCAGATCGACGCTGTTGGGTAACCGATCAGCATTTGAGAGGGGATTGGGTTTGGCAGGGTTACGTCTACCAACTGGAGGCTTTCCAGAGTCAAACTGGCTGGGAATATCAAGCCTATGTCAAGACTAATGATTGGGAGAAATGTGAGTGTCCTCTTGGGCGATACAACGGCGGTCCTCTGTTCGATTTACCTTCTGACTGGGAGCAAACTGTATGACCATCTATATCATCGACAGTGGATACATCTCTGACGTGGACGACAGGTATGTCACCACGTTGGAGGACACAAAACGGCTAGCTGTACGCCATTACTGGCCGGAGGCGCCTGAAGGGGCACTCACGGTCACTCTTGATGAAGAACACATGACGGTTATGGTCGAGTATAAAGGGCACTTCATTATCTACAAGATCGAGAAGATTGAGCAACTCATTTGATAGGATTATAATATGGACAGCAGCGAATGGTGGAAAGAAAGGTATGAGGAAGCCATGGAGAAACGAGCACGTCAACGTGGTTACGAAGTCGTTGGTGAATTGACGCCCGAGGATGTCCTCCCTTTCACCGGACCTGAGATTGAGTCCAAGTGTTTCTTCAATCACCATGTCAAGATGACCAGCCTTCGTTACCAGACATTCAAGAAGAGCCTTCGATGTGCTTGTTGTGGTATCGAGGGAACCGTGATGCTGTTGGAGTTGCCTAAGAGTGACAAGACCGCACATTTCAATCTGTATGCCGAGCGTGAAGGTGCCCTGGTACAGATGACCAAAGACCACAAGACCCCAAAATCTCGCGGCGGCAAAGACCACATCGACAATATGCAGACAATGTGTTGCCGTTGCAATGAGTTGAAAGGGAACAAGAAAGGGAATCTCAAAAAACTCCGAGAAATTCAAGATGGAGTGCAGACTATTTACATGGTAGTTGATTGTGATCAAGTCTTGGACAGATTCGCTACTTCCGACAAAGGGCTCACAGAGATTGTGCGAAAACAAATGGTAGAAGTTTATCATTGGCCAGAAAATAGCTTTAAGATTCAGGTCAATATCGAACTAAATACCATCGAGATACTAGATAATAATGAGAACTCCGAATTCTACTTCACCATCAAACCCATTAGGAGAATCTGATGAAATTGTTCGTAATCGAATTGTATGATACTGGCCGGTGGGTGCCATGGGTGTTATACAAAGGGGGTGAGAATCAGGCTAAGAAGTTCTCGCGTAATTGGGTGTCGAGCCAGGTACGCAGGGTAAAGAGCCCTGAAGAACGGGATAGTCTTAGTCTTAGAGACCTCCGGATGATCGGTGGTAATCTTGAGCCCTTTGATTGGGAGTAATGATGAACAATCTCGAAGCGCTCAACGTTGCTATGGAGAAGACAAACGTGCGCACGGCTCTCAAGATCAGTGTCGGTGGTAAGTGGCACACAGTCACCATCGACCGTGATGATAAGAACATCCAGAAGACTGTTCGGGTTTTGGTCTCGATGATGCTTCGGGCTGAAGTCGATAAGGTCGTCGACCACAGTGAGAAGTTGAGAGATTACAACGTGCGGGTATATCCAAGTAGGAAAAACATCACCGTCCGCGCCCACTCACCTCTGGATGCCCGTGTGGGGGCTTTCATCCTTGCCGGCAATTGTCCGAATAAAGCCGAACCACAAGTTGTCATCGACTTAGCCTACGCCAATACGGAGATCATGACATGAGAGTCAAGCTATTTGTGATCCAAGTCAGCAAGGGCGGCACCTGGGATTCGGAGTGCCTCTACAAAGGCACCTTCCGTGATACACTGGCATACGCAGGAAGGTTATTAGCCAACCCATCTGCCGGTCGCATTGTACGAGTGAAGACTCCAGCCGAATTCGATGAGCTACAAGCTAATTTGGTCATATTTGGGAAAGGAGCGGCGCAAACAGAATGGGTGAACTAACACGAATTTTCTCATGCGGAAAAGGCATGACGACAGAACAGTTAATTGACATGGTCATTGAACGTGTCGATGGGCCAAAGTTCGAGGCCATCGACGCATGGTTTCCGGAGACCAAGTTCTTATCCGGAGAGTATAACCCACTCACCGAGTACGAGATACTCATGAAGTGTCCTGACTTGGTTGGTAAGACATTTGTCACAGTGAGTGAGATTCCCATCCTGTTCTTCATGCGAGAGATTCGCAAAGGACGGCTGCGGACGGACGAGGTCGAACTGTGGTGTGGCGACCGGCTCATCGAGCTATCGAGTGATGGTGGGTTCATTGATTATTGGGACGGTGGCTTTTTCGAGACAGGTTTTCGTTTGAGATTTAGCTAATGTTCGCAGACAGAGTTACCATTACACACAAAGAGGCCAGCATGACAGGTTTCGCAGAACAAGTACAGCAAGCTGCCGAAGAGTCAATCGTCAAGGCGTTGAAGTCAGGCGAGTGGTTGAGGATAAACTATGGCAACAAGGTGGCCGTCACTTCGGAGCAACTCCGGGAGGTATACCAGGGCGTTGACATGGTCAAGGTGGCAGGTATTCTCAAAGCCAAAATCGAGAAGAGGGTAGCCGATTCTATCTTCAACAATTTGGCAACCGAAGTCGCCACGGACGTGAAGAAGATCATGTCGAATACTGAACTACGGGAAGACTGCCGCGCGGTCATCCGGGACAAGATTAGACAGGCAGCGGAGGGCTTGAAATGAATGCTAGAGACATCGTATCCGAAACAACTGGTTGGGTCATTGTTCACCCAGAGGACGGCAAGCACCCTGTTTGGGTGGAGACTGATTACTTCACTGCGAGACGTCGACTCGGTAAGGAAGACATGGAGAGATATCGACCGGGATGTATCCAGGTCAGGGTTAAGCTAGTTCCTATCGAGGAAAACTGATGATAACACGAATCTTTTCGCGGAAGCAATGACAACATTGGCTACTCAATTGATGCCATTGACCATGATATCGTGTGGTTCCCAGAGATCAAATACAGATACTCTTGGGCGTCACCAAACGCCGGTACATCCGGCCGACCAGATAGCTGCTTGCCCTGAGTTGGTTGACAAGAAGATTATCACCCTCAGTGAATACATCATCCTTTGGTTCCTACGGGAAAGGTCGGATTTGCTTTTCTATTGAATTCCACTTGACAATCTCAAATGGTGTGGTATACTTGAGATATCAGACCTCAACCCAAGGAACTACACCATGCTGATCGAACAAGACTTTGCCTATTCCGTGAGCCAAGTGAAAATCAATGGCGTTAAATGCTGGAAGTATCTAGGCACCGACCTGAAAGAAGCTGGTTACTTCGCGCGGACGGTTCATGCGGCAGGTGAGAAGTTCTACAACCCGCTCACCAGCGAAGTCACCGGCGTCCATACGACTGTTCTCGACAAGGTGATGGTCACTCTACTTATCGCCGTGTCTCATTATCACAAGTACAACGACTGCCTCACGATGGCAAACCCCGAAGAATTCCCTCTCTTGAACAGTAGTATTCGTAGGTTCGCCACCGTCTCTCTGGTTCACTTTGGCCTGCTCAAACGTGAACGTGATACCACCCGATATTTATTGACAGAAACGGGGATGAAGTTCGTTGAGGGCAAGTGGAAAGTGCGCCCCGTGATGTTTAACTCTGGGTCCCAAATCCATGGCTATGATGAAAGCATCGACCGAGTCGACGTTGAGTCGTTCTTTACACAGAACGAATTGGGCGAGATGCGGAAGCCTTTGTGGTTCCTCCCTGAGAAGAATCGGCAAGAGATTCTAACCGATAAGGAGTTGGCAACCATATGAAAACAGTCATCTACACCTGCAACTCTGACATGGTGTTCAATACCTGGGTCAAAGAGCATCGGCCTATGCGTCTTGACGAAGCCTTTTGGTTCCCCGAAATTGAACGCATCGAGGATGGTGCCATCCCAAGGCATCCACACGAGCTAATAAAAATGGTGCCCGACATGATTGGCGAGCGGATTATTACCATAAGCGAGCACATCATCCTTGCTTTCCAGAAGCTGGTTCGGATAGGACTGGTAGACCCTGATGACCTGTATCTGTATTGTGGTAACACCCCGGTTGAGGTTAATGAGGACGGAGACCTCGTCAATTGGCCGGGACCATTTTTCAATGAAAGGTTGGCACTATTATGAATCAGAAAGAGATTAACAAACAACGACTTTGCAGCCACCTACTCCCCCCCGGCGGCGGCGGCGGCGGCGGCGGCGGCGGCGGCGGCGGCGGCGGCGGCGGCGGCGGCGGCGAAGTGGTGAGAAGCCTGCTTGATGAAATCGAGAAGTTGCAAACCGAGGATAGGGGACAAATCTGCCAGGTTGCTGATGTTGAATTTGGAAAAGCATTTATCAAACTGGATAACGGACACGTGTATGTTCGGTGTGACTCCAGTAGTTCTAGCATCCAGTGCGTTCAGGTTCACCCAAATGTTGGCATTGTTCTGCTAAACGGTGATGCCCGTGTACGCCGGGTTGACATCGACGTAGACTGGAGCCTCGCATGACAACTCGACAATTCATCAACGAAACGGCCGAGACGTACGCTAAGCTGCTTACGCTCATCATGAGGTGGAAAGATGGGGAGATTGATGCCACCCTCGACCGAGATGCAATAGAACACATTCACGGCATTGCCAAGCGTGTCCTACGCGAGGGTCAAGAGGTTCAGAATGAAACCTGAAATACGACTCATTGACCTGATGCTTTACGCCAGCCAAGGGGGTAGTGTATGCGTGATTGGTAAAAACCTGCCGTCTACGTTGGTGACGGTCGCGAACTACGAGAAGGGGATTATCTTTTTCCGGAACTACAACTTATCAGAATTGAAGATGACACGAGTGGACACCGTCTGGTTCATGGAGTATCCGGTGCCGGAAGAGGTGGAGAGATTCGGACGTAATATGACGTGTACATCTGATAACCCACGAATCATTAGAGGTGACGAATGAAGATCACTAACGATATCATCACGAGGATACTGGCTTGTATGCTCAATGAGAATCAGCCAATCGTCCAAGAGGAGAAGACATTCCATTTGTGTAGTATCGTGTCCCGTCTCAACATTGGTCTAAATGACCTTATTGCCAAGGCTGACCAAATGGAACATCTCAAGAAAGAGCAAGCCAAACTTGACTCTGAGTACGTTGATGCGACCGACGATATCAAAGCCGAGATAATTCAACTACAAGAGGAGTGTCCACACTTCTCTTACACCTTGATACAGATTCCATTCGCACCAGGGCTGGAGTTGGGTAAATCTATGGGTGTCAACGCTTGTGACATCTGTGGGAAACATCTTTAATAGGAGAAAACTGTTGTCAGTCAGTAAGAAAATACTCAAAAGCATTATGAGACATTACCTCCTTGAGGATGAAGCCTACCAGGATGGCAAGTTCCGTTATATGATCGACGAGTTAGTGGAAGACATCCTTGTTGAGTTGAACCTGGCAGAAGACATCGAATATAGCCTACGTGTTATCAAGGGAGAAGAACAAATGCTCAAGGAAGAGCATGAGAAAGCGTGGGCCAAACTTCAAGTGTCCAAGATGGAAGCCATTAGAAGGTGCCGGCACCATTCAAAACATCACCGGGATGGAACCCCCATCTGTGACACATGCGGAAAAGAGGTGGAGCCGTGACCCGAGATGACATCCCAAGAGAATTCGCATCCATTGTGATGGATTCCAGCCAGAACATAGTACGAAAGTACTGGGATGGAGCGAGGTGGGTCCATGACCCAACCATAGCGTTCCGGTGTATCGTCCATCCGAACGACGGGATGGGTGGCACATACATAGATTTGAGAGAAGACGGATGCCAGGTTGCCATTGCCACCATTGAATACTCTCGCACGAACGGAGTGGTAACTGTACACGGAATCATGGTATGGGAGAGAATGACATTGGACAAAGGGCAACAGTCGAGCGTATTGAATTGTTTTAACAGGGGAACGTAATGGCGAGCATCATTGACAAACTGCGAGCACAAGGCAAAATCAAGCCACCGACCTGGATTCCCGGCAACGTGATGTACGAAACCATCATGGGAAGTGTCGCTTATGGTGTGAACCTGGCTGATAGTGATTATGACATGGTCAGTTTCTGCATCCCTCCAAAGGACATCGTGTTCCCACACTTAGGTGGCGTGGTCCAAGGCTTCGGTCGACAGGTTCAGAAGTTTGTCTGCTACCAGAAGCATCACGTTCAGACAGAAGCTCGGGAGTACGACCTGAACTGCTATAATATAGTACATTGGTTCAATCTGGTAATGGATAATAATCCCAACATGATTGATAGTCTCTTTGTACCTCGCGAGTGCATCACGCACACCAGCAGGGTGGGCGAGATGGTTCGGGAAAAGAGGCACATGTTTCTCCACAAGGGTTCATGGCACAAGTACAAAGGTTATGCCTACGCTCAGTTGAACAAGATGGGGAAGAAGGATGGCGATGGCAAGCGACAAGCCTCCATCGAGAAGTACGGATTCGATGTGAAGCAGGCTTATCATTTGGTGAGACTCTTAGATGAAATCGAACAGATTCTCACCACGGGAGACTTGGACCTGAGACGGTCTCGTGAGCACTTGAAAGCTATTCGCCGGGGCGAGGTGTTGGAGGCTGACATTAGAAAGTTCGCCGCTGACAAGGAACACGAACTTGAACGGATGTACCATGAGTCTGATCTGCCGCATGGTCGGGATGAGGAAGCCATCAAACAGTTACTTTTGGACTGCTTGGAAGAACACTATGGTAGTCTGGATGGAGCTATCGTTTTGGACAATCAGCCGGTCGTCGCGCTACGGGCAATCTCTGAAATCATTGAACGAAACCGAGGTATTCTGACATGAACAAAGCCCTAGTACATATGGCCTTCATACTGACATTCATTGGAACATTATCGATAATCGTTGGCCTCTTTAGTGGTCTAGAGTTTCAACACCTTGGCACAAACGGGTTGCTGGTTAACCTAACGGCAATGCACCTCTATGACTGGGGAACGAAATGAATCTTGAAAACGTGCAGGTAGGTGATACCCTGATTTTGGGTTTGCGGCGAGTTGTTGACTCACAAATAGTCACAGTGGACAGGTTGACTAAGACACAGATCATTGTGAATGGTAAACGATACCGGAAGTCGAATGGGTACTCCGTAGGTAAAAACATCTGCTGGGGCGCAGCCAGGTTGATGATTCCGAAGGAGGGCGAGATCGAAGAGATTCGGGAGGCACGTCTTCACCGGAAACTCGTCAACGATGTCGATGATGCCTGCCATATAAATAAGTTGCGCGCCATGTCGCTGGAACAACTCCGACAACTCAACGCACTACTGGAGACATCATGAACATCATCCACGAAGCCGCCATGACGGCATGGTGTCTACATTCTGGTCAAACCCGAGCCGGTGGTCAACCCTACATCTATCATCCAATGCGCGTGGCGGGATTTGTGTCTCTCTTTGGTGACGATGATAAGGGTACTCCACTCACCAATGACATGATTGCCGCCGCTTGGCTGCATGATATCTATGAAGACACGGACATGAATTCACCTGGGCTCAACTATATCAATCCGGTGGTTGAAAGACTGGTCGATGAGTTGACCAATCGATTCACTAAGGAAGCCTATCCAAATATGAATCGGGCAGAACGGAAGGGAGCCGAGATACCTCGTATTGCAGCCATCTCACCGGCTGCACAGATCATCAAACTCTGTGATCGGCTCGACAATTTGGAAACCATTCAGGAGAAGGAGAAGAAATTCCATGCCCTCTACTGCGACGAGAGCGATGCCCTAATTGATGCAATATCGGTTGGTCCGTTTCTTCAAATCAAAATCCTTGATAGGATTAGCCAAGTTAGAAAATCACTGGAGATATCATGAAACGAGTCTTACCACTTATAGCCGTACTCGGCTCTTCGTTTGGCACCTACAAGTTTGGTGTCTTGACATACATGCTCTTGGCAGATGGGCAGTTCTTTACGTCGATACTGGCGGCACTCTTCACGTGTGTTTGTACCGCTCTTGGAGCTATCTTCATTGGGCAATTGACTGATGATTAGAGCATTCATACGAGGACATCCAATTACCTATCACAACAGGTGGGAATATGCGGATGGTATGTCCATCAGTATTGAAAGGGCTTGCACACGCTGTGGGCGAATGCCTGTGGGCGAATGCCTGTGAATGAGCATGATGCCTGCCTGGGTGAACTGCCCGGCGTCACGAGCGCTTGCTGTGGTCACGGAAAAGAACCCGGATTTATCCTTTGACAAACCTTCAAAGTGTGGTATACTTGAAGTATGAAGACATTAGCTCACATCATTTTCGCCAGCGCGGCCATGACATTCGCCACCTGTGTCTGTCAGGTAGATACTCTTGAATGCCAGGCTTACTGTTGCATTGTATCCCTGTTCATGTGTTTCGGGGCCTACATTTCCTAAAGGATACTATGAATACTCAAGAGTGTCAAGTCCAAGCATACTGGAAACATTTTGGGAACCGACGTTTGCCAAAATCTATTTACTGCATTCCTTGTCGGCCTGGTGGTTGGGTGGTTGATCACATTGGTGCTGTGAAGGAACGTAATGATGGTAGATGGAACTGGTGGAGATGGCCATCAAACTTCCACAAGACTTGGAATGGTGAAGGCCAAGGTGTGGCTGCCAGTAAATATGCCGCCATGCTACAAGTGCTGGACGGGTGGGAATTGGAGAACGAGTTGCAACACATCAGGGACTCCCAGAAAGAGAAGACGTTGACAGAAGAGCAAGCTAAGTCCTTACGTGAGGAGAAATCATGAAAAAGATCAGTACCACCCCATGTGACAAGAAGTTCCGGAAGTGGGTCGCGGAAAAGATCAAGGACATGTATGATCGAAGTGATACCAAGGAAGACTTTCTAAACAGACTCCTGTTCGTCACAGACAACATGCTGAAGTCGAAGACGACAGTGATACTAAGAGTGAAGAAATCATGAGTAATTTTGAAATGCTTACCGACGGTGATACCCTCGAAGTTTCGACAGGCTATGGAAACGTGAAACTCAACCTTGGTCGAAAAGCTACAACGGAAGATTGCCAAACGATTGAGAAAATGATGAATCTTGGCGCACGGATGTATGCCGAGAAGATTCGACGGGCTATGGAAACGTGAAACTCAACCTTGGTCGAAAAGCTACAACGGAAGATTGCCAAACGATTGAGAAAATGATGAATCTTGGCGCACGGACGTATACCGAGAAGATTCGACAAGCACGCCTCACACTCGATGACCTTGTCAACTGGGAGATATCATGAGAGCCGCCGTCAGTCAGTGGAGAGATGAGTACCTTGTGGATGCGTTCATGGTCGAGGATACGTGGTTCAACTATAGGAGATGGCGACAGGTCTTGGACATGGTTGGCATGATTTCCCAGCAAGGGATTGGAGAGTAGGATGAGAGTCCAATGTCAGGTGTGCAAGTATATGTTCTATGACACAGGCCATCATAAGTGGGATAAGAGACTGAGATTTCCACGGGCAGGCATCTGGGTCAACCAAAACCCATTAAGGAATTCTATTATGAGTCCATCAAGTGAGGAAAAGATGATACTATGATGACTCTAACCCCAGTAGTCTTGTCCTGTTGGTACAATGATCAGGGTGGGTACATCGAACTGATTCAAAGTGAAAATGGTCAGTATGTTATCCGTGGACCCGGACTCAAGGAATGTCTGGATTTCGCTAATGAATGGGCTGTTGAGCGGATCACAAAACACATCCATCACAGAGTAATGACCGAACAATATGATACCACCAAAATGGAGGAAGAAATGAGACGTGATCCCATGTGAATGAAGCTCAAGAATCTACCACAAGTAAATCAGCGGTGGAGGTACAATGACAACCTTGTCAGAATCACTTCTATCTCTTCAAACTGTTATTCACAAAAGGGGGCTTGGATGGTCGTTTGGAATTACATCGACGAGGATGGTAATGTAATCTTTCGTGACAATCTTGTTTTAGGCCCCTCTTCAATCTGTGATGACATCCTTGAACTTGGTCGATTCCTACACAAAGCGAGTAAAGTCAAATGAGAACATGTTTATACAAGCTTGATGAATGGAAGGCCGGGTTCTTCCATCAGTGGTCTATCAGTTATGACGAATTCGAGAGTGGTCCAGGTCAGTTTGCGGCTGCCATTGTCGAAGACGCCGAGGGTCGAGTCCACGTCATATTCGCTGGAGATGTGGATTTCAGTCCAGATAACGAAGAGGCTTGTGAACCTGTTATGAAAGTACTCGTTTGGTCTGAGAAGCATGGGGATGTGATAGTTGCAGCCCGCACATCAAAGGAAGAGGCATTTGCTTGGTTGTACCTCTTCAAACTCATGGATGGGATGGGTTACTATGGTGACCTGAAGGGTGACGAAATTGCCGCCTACCAAGGTGCGGCAATGGGTGGGCTGAGGGCTGCTAAGCGGCTTTTGGAGTTACGTAGTGGATACGAATACGAACAAGTCTCTGTCGAAGAGGTAATGATACCATGAGTGATAAAACCTGTTGGTACAAGACTATTGGTAGTGGGTGGAAAACCGGATTCTTCCACCAGTGGAGTACGTATTATGAGGAATTCGAGAGTGGTCCGGGACCCTACCCGGCTGCCATCATCGAAGACGCCACGGACAGTCAAATCCATGTGGTGTACGCTGGGTTTGTGTCCTTCAGTCCAGATGCTCCAGATGCGTCAGATGCGTCAGATGACCCCAAGCCATCTTGTGACGAAGAGTCTGTTGAAAAGCCTAAGAGGTTCGAGCCACGATTAGTGTGGGAACCGCCGAATAGTATGCTGGTCCAGGTCCATCCTGAAACCATTGAGGTGTTCAATGACAAATTTGAGTACCTCTGCCAAGTCAGGTGGGTTGGCGGGTGGATGGACTACTACCAGAGTGGACTACCGCTAGTGGCATTGGAGGAGATGTTCAAGGAGGCGAACAAATGAATCAATACGACAATTATCAATGTCAAGAGTGTGGTCTACCGACTGGTGAGATATGTGTGGGGCAAGGTGGGGCGACATGTACTTGTCATGTTGTAGTCTCAGAACCTAAGTACCAACCGGAGTGTGATTACCGAGCGGGGAACAAAAGCCATCGGTTCCGACCGCGCTTGGTGCTATCCGACCAATGTCTGGTCCAAGTTCATCCCGAAACCATTGAGGTGTTCAACAAGGATGGTGAATATCTCTGCCAGGTCCGGTGGATTGACGACAAAATGGATTATCACCAGGGTGGACTACCATTAGTGAAACTTGAAAAGATGTTCAGAAAGGCGAACCCATGAAGACACGAGAAGAGATTGTACGAGAGTGTGCTCAAGCGGCTACCGCTTGTTGGAATCACTACTCTGATGAACCACTTAGTAGGGCCCATCAATATCAGTTAGAGAAGGTTGTTAATGAGACAATGCCAGAGGGCGTGACCACCAAGGAATGGCAAGAATACGCTGATGAACAGAATCGACGCAGGGAAGAAGACTCATGAAGTTGTTTGTCACGTTCGAGTATCCAATCGATGATCCAGATGCGCTTACGATTGATACCGACATAAAGGCATCCTACATCCCGGATGTCATTGAGGCTTATCTCCAGGGCGTCGTAGGTGCCGGCAAGGATTCCAATGAGGCAAAGGACCTGGAAGTCTATGGGATTACACTAACGATGTGTGACGATAGTATCAAGGTGGACAGCAACTGCGGCAACCTTGGTTTGGTTGCAGGTATATTGACAGACATCTTGAAGCGCTTACATGAATCGACTGGTGGCCAAAACTCGTGAAACACGTTTATTAGTATGGCGCGTTTACACACCTTAGTCATGAGTATCTTCCAGTGGGAGTCTTCCCAGGTGGAATGCGTTGGTGAGGTTCTCAAAGGACTCCTGAGTGTCACCTAGTTGCAAGGTCTTATGTGACTCAACGTAAGTGGGCCTGGGAATATTTACTACTTAGGGCAACCCTCTTCAACGTAAACCCAACGGTGGCATCGTCTTATGTCATATATCATTCACGAAAGCCTATGTGTTTTCGTGAATTGTGTCACGTGGCTTGGGTCGATTAGTGTATCACGAAACGCCAAATATGACACACAAACAGACTAGTATGTCATAGGTTAGCCACAAGTTCGTCGCTTGGCGGCACTTGGCGGCACTTGGCGGCATCCGGCTACAGTTAAAGCGCGCACGGTTTGGCTACAGTTAAAGCGCGCACGGTTTGGCTCCAGTTAAAGCGCGCACGGTTTGGCTCCAGTTAAAGCGCGCACGGTTTGGCTCCAGTTAAAGCGCGCACGGTTTGGCTCCAGTTATATTAAATAACGGTCGCCCTGGTGGTGTGATGTCCTGAAATCGAGGTGATTATACCTGGAGGGCGTGGCTGGAGGGCGTGGCTGGAGGGCGTGGCTGGAGGGCGTGGCTGGAGGGCGTGGCTGGAGGGCGTGGCTGGAGGGCGTGGCCGGAGGGCGTGGCCGGAGGGCGTGGCCGGAGGGCGTGGCCGGAGGGCGTGGCCGGAGGGCGTGGCCGGAGGGCGTGGCCGGAGGGCGTGGCCGGAGGGCGTGGCCGGAGGG
>SDBT01001935.1_pt1 | contig 37198 bp, 29 predicted proteins | sample 2277101 | NCBI WGS metagenome assembly SDBT01 (sample SAMN10404973, study PRJNA504765) | marine sediment metagenome | isolation source: marine sediment core GS10_PC15, 103 cmbsf | place: Arctic Ocean: Southern Knipovich Ridge | collected 2010 | reverse complement strand
GTTTCCTCTGCATGGATATCCAACCTATGATGCATGGTTCCGACCGAAGGGATAGGCAACCAGTCCACTGTACTTACAACTGTTCCCCGAACCCGTATAAGGCGGGAGGCCGGGTGCCGCCTCGAACCTGAGTATTGGCTGTGTGAGGATCATCTCGTTACGTAGCCATTGCGAACACAACAGCGGAATCAAGTACATATCAGTTCACAACGTTAACTTGTATATTTTAAAAGTCCTTTAACTGCAACAAGTTACAGCAGTTATAAGTCTCCGTGAGGGGATTGGGTATCCAAGTAACGGATATTCGCCAGTCAGCAGATTCTAGTGGGTTTCACTGAGAACAGATATTGGTCTATCACTCCAGGGGGGTTAGAGAGGGAGGATATCTACCGTTCTACAGTAATCTGCTTTAAGGCCCGCTTGCGATCCTCGGGGGCGAGGTGGCGCTTTCGGATTCGCACAGCGGCCGGTGTGACCTCCATCAGCTCGTCCTCCTCGATGAACTCCAGCCCTGACTCCAGCGTGAGCTCCCGCGGCGGCTCCAGCCGGATGGCCTCGTCGGCTGCATGGGTGCGTATGTTGCTGAGTTTCTTTTCCTTCAGCACGTTCACGTTCAGGTCGCCGGGCCGTACGTGTTCTCCTACGATCATACCCCGGTAGACTGCGTCTCCCGGGTTGATGAAGAGCGTTGAGCGTTCCTGCAGGTTGTTCAGAGCGTAGGCCACGGCGGCTCCGCCCCGGTCGGCGACAAGCACCCCGTTCCGACGTCCCTCGAGGGAACCGGCCCACAGGCCGTATTCCAGGAAACGATGGGTCATGATGCCTTCGCCGTGGGTGTCTGTAAGGAATTCCGACCGGTAGCCGAAGAGCCCGCGAGACGGGATCCTGAAGCGCATGCGCAGGGTGCCCCGGCCGGTGGCCCGCATGTCCAGGAGATCCGATTTCCGTGGACCCAGACCCTCCATGACCACGCCCATCATTGTCTCGGAGACCTCTATCGTCAGTTCCTCCCACGGTTCCAGGCGACGGCCCGAATCGTCCCGCTTCTCCACGACCCGGGGGCGGCCCACCTGAAATTCGTAGCCTTCCCTCCGCATTGTCTCCATCAGGATCGTCAGGTGCAGTTCTCCCCGACCCGACACCGTGAGCACGTCTGGCGTTGGAGTCTCCTCTACGCGCAGAGCCACGTTTCGCTGCAGTTCCAGGAAGAGGCGTTCCCGCAGCTGGCGGGACGTCACGTATTTCCCGTCCAGGCCGGACAGGGGGGAGTTGTTCACAGAGAAGTCTACCGAGACGGTTGGTTCCTCCACCGCGATACCCTTCAGGCGATCCGCCCGATCCGGATCGACCAGCGTCTTCCCTATCTCGATCCCCTCCACACCGGCCAGCGCGATGATGTCGCCGGCCGAGGCCTCCTCTATGGGGATTCGCTCAAGATTCCGGAACCCGTACAGCTGTACGACGCGCGCCAGACTGCCTTCTTCCTCGTCCACCGGTCCGGGTTCTCCGAGTGGGAGTACACGGACCGTCTGCCCGACACGGATCCGACCCTGCTCGATCCGACCGATGGCGATACGCCCGACATAGGAGCTGTAATCCACGGTTGAGACGAGCATCTGGAAGGGGAGATCGGGATCTCCGGTGGGTGCCGGGATGTGAGAGACGATCGTCTCGAAGAGGGGATTGAGGTCCGGGCTCCGCACATCCGGACCATCCGCCGCCCAGCCTTCTCGACCGGAGGCATAGAGGAACGGGCAGTAGAGCTGCGACTCGGAGGCATCCAACTCCATGAAGAGTTCCAGGATCTCATCGTGGACCACGACGGCACGAGCGTCACGGCGATCCATTTTGTTGATCACCACGATCGGAGTGAGGCCCAGATCCAGCGCCTTCCGCGTGACGAACCGGGTCTGGGGCATGGGGCCTTCCGCCGCGTCCACCAGCAGGAGCACTCCGTCCACCATACGGAGGATCCGCTCCACCTCGCCTCCGAAGTCGGCGTGGCCGGGCGTGTCTACCAGGTTGATCTTCGTCCCGCGCCACCAGATCGCGGTGTTCTTGGAGAGGATGGTGATCCCCCGCTCCCGTTCCAGCGGATCGGAGTCCATGATCCGTTCCTGGACCTTCTGTCCAGCACGGAAGACACCCGCCTGACGGAGCATGTGGTCCACCAGGGTGGTCTTCCCGTGGTCCACGTGGGCGATGATAGCGATGTTGCGAATGGGCACAGTACGACACCTGCCTGGGGCGCCTGGGAGCGCATGTTCTGGATCGGGATGATCAGTTACAAGTCGAAGGTAGCATAATATACGCTGCAGAGGCTCCCGGCGCACGTATTCCTGTGATGGATGCCTTAACGGTCGGTTTATGAACGCAGTTACTGACTGATTTCATGTATAGTACTTCAGCCATTGGGCCTTGTGCCCTGTCACGCAACAACCGTGGCATTCGATAGCCGCCGTATCCCGACCGGCTGCGTTGCGCCTCGTCGCCACGCAGCCGGTCGGGATACGGCGTCACTCTCGGTGCCGACATTTGCTGCGTGACATGACACTTGTGAAATTCACTGAATGGTAAAACAGGCACTCTGGACAGAATCATTTACAAGGAGAAGATTCATGGATCTCGGTCTCACCGGGAAAGTAGCGCTCGTGACCGGTGCGAGCGCCGGTCTGGGCTATGCGTCTGCCTATGCTCTTGCCGCCGAGGGTGCGGCGGTCATGATCTGCAGCCGTGATTATCAGCGCATCACCAATGCCGCAATCGAGATAGGCCGGGAAACGGGGGTGAAACCGCTTCCCCTTGAATGCGACCTGACCGACGCCGCAGGGATCGAGCTTCTGGTTCGCAAGGCGGTCTCTGAATTCAACCGGATCGATATCCTCGTCTCGAATGCCGGCGGGCCTCCCGGGGGTCCATTCTCGGCGATATCAGCCGAGCAGTGGGATCAGGCGTATTACCTCACGTTCCGGAGTACGCTTCACCTCTGTCGGGAAGTCCTGCCGATCATGGAGAAGCAGAATGACGGTTCGATCGTCGTGATCACATCGATCGCGTCGAAGCAGCCCATCCCTGGACTCGTGACGAGCAACGCCCTGCGGGCCGGCCTGAACGGACTGATCAAGTCGATCGCGAACGAATACGGCCCGAAAGGCATCCGCGCCAACACCATCGCGCCCGGTTACACACAAACCGAGCGGCTCGACGAACTGGCCGAAGAGATCTCCGCCCGTGAGGGTCGTTCAAAGGATGAGATATTCGATGGGTGGACCGCCAACACGCCGTTGAAGCGTCTCGGGCAGCCCGATGAGATCGGCGCGGCGGTCGCGTTCCTGGCCTCCGAACGCGCGGCCTTCATCACCGGTCAGCACCTGGCGGTGGATGGCGGGGCGATCACCGGTACCATGGGATAAACTTAATATTGTACTAATTGTACGTTTAGTACTTTCCGTAAAATATCACCCGTTTCGCGCCGAGTTTCTGTCACAGCTCGGTGGCACAACTCGGACAGTAGTGCCAGTTGAGTCCTACCGTCTGACCACACGTCGAGCAGGTGCCCTTCAGTTCCGTCTGACAGTACGGACACACCACAAATCGGGTCGTGACCCGTTCACCGCATTCGGGACAGGTTGGGCCCGACTCCCGTGTACTCAGTGTATAGATCAACGCTCCCACGAAACTGGTCGGGAGCGTGAACAGTCCCCACAATACGGCTGGAAGTCTCTTCCTCCTGGCATCGAGGAATACCCAGACAGGAGGCGTAACAAGGAGCATGAAAAGACCCAGGAAACCCATCCGGTTCAGGATGCCCGTGGCGATCGAATAACCCCTCAACGGCATTTCACTCTCCCCGAGGTAGACCACGAGTCGTGTTTCCCCTCTCACCCCGATCGGATATGAGTTGCCGGCCACATCCTGTGCCGTCAGCGGGGAATCACGGAATATGGTGTTCAAAGTCGAATACGCTTTTCTTCTCTCATCACCTTCAAGGTCAACGGATAATAGAAATGGGACGATAATCGGTACGCCGGCCCCATACTCGTACCTGAGTTGATACGATTCCGGCGCTGCATAAGCCTCTGCCGGAAGATCACTGCTTAACGTGTGCCAGGAGGGACGTTCCACGTTGAAGTGCATTGCGGATCCGAAGAATAATATTTTGGCACACACGATATAGGAGCGGTCGGGGAATCGTTCTGTGACATCGATGGTGAGCCGTCGCACATACGATCCCAGCAGTTCATCAAACTCCGGTGATATCATCAGATCGAAGGTGGCGTCAGACTCACTGTTCAACCTGAAATCCTGAGGTCCGATGCTGTTCAGGTCTCCGATCATTCGCTGATGATGGATTTTCCAGATACGGTTCAGTTCTGATCGATCCTGCCTGAATATCTTGTCCTGTTCATTCCGTCGTTTATTCTCGATCCGGGGAGCCCCCAGATAACCAACCAGAACCATCAATAACGCTATGATGATCAGTCCCGGGCCCCAGAATTGTCCTGGATCCTTTATTCTGTTCATGATCCCTCCATACGGTTTCTGGCCCTGTCGATAAGGATCGGACTCGAAAGGATGATTGTTGCTGAAACGCAGAGACCGGCAATTACGTATCCACTGATTCCGAGACTACCGAGCCAGGCGATCGAGTCATGAACGGTCGGCAGGAGTCCACCGATGAGGGCGATGGCAGCGGCGGCGGCTCCGACAAGAGCAGCCAAAAACCTCCGCTGGAACCTGCCCGGAACGACCCTCGCGCGAGCTTCCTCAATTACCCTCTCGAGTCTCTTCTCGAAACCGAGACGAGCTCCAGGCCGGGTTATTACATACTCCTTCTCAACTGTGCGGATAAACTCGATCCACTCCCGGCACTCACCGCATTCGGTGAGATGTCTATCGATCTTTTCCTGCAGCCTGCCCGAGCGACCATGAAGATGGTCCACCAGGCAGGGGCGAAGTTCATTGCACACCGATGTTATCTGTCTATCCATTAAGTTTCATCCCGTCCTGTTCGTTCACATCTGCTGTATCCGTCCTGAGCATCACCCGCCGGATCTTCTCGAGCGCCTGGAATCGCCGGGTTCGGATTGTTGTCCGCGAGCACCGCTGCAGTTCCGCTATCTGCCCGGTCGTCCATTCAGCAAAGAACGTCAGCTGGATGGTCTCCGCCTCCAGCGGAGTCAGCACATCCAGTGCCTCTTTCAAGGCCGATCTGAACACTCCTGATGTGACCTCATCCGGCGCTTCCGGAGGGGTTCCCGTCGTGGACTCAGCGATCCTCTCCTGTCTGCTTTTCCAGAGAGCGGCCCGATTCCGATTCGTCTTCACCCGATCGAGACCGAGGTTCCTGGCGATGGTGTAGATCCAGGTCGAGAACCGGGATGTCGCCCGATATGTTGGCGCCGCCCGTATCGCCCGCAGGAAGGTCTCCTGTACCAGGTCCTCGGCCTCTTCCTCAACCTCAACGAATCCCCGGCAGAAGTACAGCAGGCGTACAGCGTACCGATCCATCAGGATCCTGAACGCTTCTCCATCACCTTCGACATACCGGATGAAGAGCCGTTCATCGCTTATGGTATCGGTATTCGCGTTCATACGTTCTCTTGTACCGGGTGAGGGAGCGGAGTGTTTATACAATTCTGTCTCCAGGACCCTGCCGGATTCAACTCTGGATCAGGCTATCCCAGACCCAGTTCTGCCCGAAGATCATCCAGGGAGGTTGTGCCCTGTTTCAGGGCTTCGGTGACGGATGTTCGGGTGTCGGCGATATCCAACTGGTTCTCCATCAGTTCGAGCATAATCAAATCCACGATCGGCACAACCGCGGCGATCTCTCTTCCGTGCTTCTCAAGGATCACCCGTTCTCCGGCGTATCCCGCCCGGTTGATCAGTTCGGCGAATCCCCGTCGTGCCTCTGAGGCAGCTATTCGGAGCATGATTCTCCTCCAGTCCATGAAGACAAATAAGGCCGTGAAGACCAATAAGGCCGTGAAGACCATCATGATTAATAAAGACCATGATGTGTACGTTTTGTAAGATTTGTACGTATTGATAAATCTGCGGTGTACTACCGACAACCTGCGGGAGGTAGAGTGGTTCCAGCGGTACCCATGATATAAAAAAACACCCGGGGTTCAGGCGCCGAACTTGTCGAGCCTCCCCGCGTGCCCCAGGACCAGCCCCATCAGGTGTTTGGCGGGGAAGGTGCCCAGGGTGCCGTACCGGGCGCAGGTGATCTCATCGAACTGCTCCATGCCGCTGTGGCGCGCCACGGATGATGAGAGAATAACCGGAATGGAATGCCAGGAGTGTTCACCCATCAGGGCCGGCGTTGAGTGATCGCCCGTCACTACGACCACATCCGGTTCCAGTTCCAGGAATCCGGGCAGGGCCGCGTCCACTTCCTCGATCGCGGCGACCTTGGCATCGAAATCCCCATCCTCACCTCGCGCGTCGGGCGCCTTGTAGTGCACGAAGAAGAAATCGTGTTCCTCCCACCATGTCCTGACCACCTCGAGCTGATCTTCCAGGTTCCGGGCCCCTTCGTGCACATCCATGCCGAGGAGCCGGCTGATGCCCTTGTACATCGGGTAGGTCGCGACGGCGAGCGCCTTCAGGCCGTAGCGCTCACGCATCGAAGGATAGACCCGGTATCTGGCGATCCCCCTCAGCAGGGGGAAGTAGGCGGGTGTGCCGGCCTCCGCAAGGGGCCCCACGGCCTGGGCGAGCAGTTCCCGCAACAGGGAGGCGACCTTTTCCGCCTCCGGATGGTCAGCGACCGGCTCGAACGGCAGGACACCCGTGGCCTGCGGATCGGTATCCGCGACACCCTCCTCAAGCTCCTCCCCGGGGGCGCGCAGGACAATTGCCGCCCGGTGTTCCATGACCGGTCTGATGAAGATCTCAACTCCGGAGATGTCGATAACAGAGGAGAGGATGTCGCACAGCCGCTCGCATTCCTCGGTCGGGATCCGTCCCGCGCGCCGGTCGATGATCTTTCCATCATCATCCACCGTGGCGAAGTTCACCCGTATGGCGATGTCTCCCTCCTGGAGGGGAAAATCGATCCCTGCGGCCTCCAGCACTCCGCGACCGATATTGTTCTCCACGGGATCGTACCCGAAGAGAGCGAAGTGGCCCGGCCCGCTCCCCGGCGTGATACCGGGAAGCACCGGCACGATCAATCCCGTCTCACTTCGTGAAGCCAGATCGTCCAGATTGGGAATACGCGCGGCCTGAAGCTCGGTGACCCCCCGGGACGGATCAACAGTTCCACCCAGGCCATCGAGTACCATGAAGAGGATTCTGCTCTCGGCGTCACGTGCCAGATCGTCGGGCAGTCTCACCGGAACCTCCCAGTGCGGGTTGCGGATACACCTGTTATTATCCACACTGCAACGGTGCCTGCCACTCAAAAAGCCTTTTCTGCAACATTCGGGGGATTAATCACGTATTGTAATAGGCTTGAAACCATGAGGTAAGGTCGGATATGCCTGAAAATCAGCCGGACGATGCCGGGCGAGAAAACGATTCGTATTACGATCTTCCAGGAGGGGAACGCGTCCCACCGGAGAGAGAGAATACGGGTACGCCGGGGTCTGAGTCCGATCCTCCGCTGGATTACCCGCCTCCTGAAATGCCGGAGAAGGAGTTCGACCTGGGTCACTGGATCCGGGAGGGGTGGGACCTGATCAGGGATGAACTCCCCGGTTACATCATCGCCGGACTGATATACATCGCCATCCTCGCCATCTCCTCACAGATCCACGGGATCGTCTATCTCGCGATCATGGGCCCCATCACTGCCGGTGTCTTCCTGATGACCCTCAATCACATGCGGGGCGGGGGAAATCCCCTCATCGGGGACATCTTTCAGACATTCCAGAAATACGTACCGATCACGCTGGCCCACCTGATCCTGTCGATGTTCCTCGGGGTGGGCTTCGTGCTCTGTTTCGTGCCCGGACTGATCCTCTGGGGGATGTATCTCTTTACGTTCATATTCATCGTCGATCGCGGATACGATTTCTGGGAGGCGATGGAGGCAAGCCGTCATCTGACGTCGGGGAATTACCTGGAGTTCACCCTTTTCGCGCTGGTGCTTATCGTGCTGAACGTGGGTGGCTTCCTCTGTTTCGGCATCGGCCTGCTGGTTACCATCCCGCTCACCTTTGCCTCTGTGACGTGCGCGTATCGCGATCTCGTCGGTCTGGCCCCGGAGCCTGCCGTCAAGGCTCCCCCGCCACCGGTCCAGTACTCTCCGCCGCCAGGCAACCCGACTCCGCCTGAGCCGCCGAGCATTATTTCTTAGACCTTATGGAACGGCCGGCCCCAGCGTCGTAGATGTTCGCGTGTTAGTTTCCGGCCGGGAACTCAGGAGACTTTTGGAGAAACCGACGATAGCGAGGATCGCGATGGCTCTGGATGGCAAGGCGGTTGAGCGGAAGGACCGGAGACGTAGCCGCTGTGCTACGTCGAGGACATTCCGCGATAACCAACGCCGCCAGCCGGATATCAGCGCGATCCGCAGCCGGAGCGTTTCTCCAACAGTCTCCTAACGTACCCGTTGAAAAAGATGTCCCCATCGGATCTTGTTGATCAGATCGAACCATCTGATGGAGGGATCCGGATTCCAGGAAAGGTATATGATCATCGCCTTTCCCTTGATGTTCTCCTCGGGCACGAATCCCCATTCACGGCTGTCCTTGCTGTTCTCCCGGTTGTCCCCCATGAAGAAGTAGTGCCCCTCGGGGACGGTAACCGGACCGAAGTTGTCCCGATTCGAATATGACCCGGGGAGAATACGGGAGTCGCCATGCTTCGACGTCTCGGGCTCGGGTATGAGCACATCATCCACGTAGATGTCCCGATCCACGATCCTCACCGTTTGTCCCGGGCCGGCGATGAGGCGTTTGATGAAGTCCTTGGTCGGATCAAGCGGGTAGCGGAAGACAACAACGTCGCCGGTTCGCGGTTCGCGCAGACCGGGAAGGCGTCCGTCAAGGGGGCCAAAATCGATCCTCGGACCGAAGGTGACCTTGTCCACCAGGATGAAATCTCCCACGAGCAGGGTGTCTTCCATCGAGCCGGAAGGGATCCGGAAGGCCTGGACCACGAAAGCGCGGAGTACGAGGGCTATGATAACGGCGAATATGACCAGCTCGACCGTTTCACGCATGACCGACCGGTGACGGATGCCTCCGGTATGGTCGACATACTCACCAGTGGGGTATTCTTCCTGCGGGATCTCAGCGGGGGGCAGGTCCTCCCGGTCGGGCTGCGTCCTCACCCTCAATCCTCATCATTCATCGAAAGGAAAGCCAGGAACGCCTCCTGTGGGATCTCGACGCTCCCGATCGACTTCATCCGCTTCTTCCCTTCCTTCTGTCTTTCCAGAAGCTTCCGCTTCCTCGTGATATCACCGCCGTAACACTTGGCCGTGACGTTCTTCCGGAAGGCGCTCACCGTCTCACGCGCGATGATCTTGTTGCCCACCGCCGCCTGGACGGCGACCGCAAACTGCTGTCGAGGAATGAGTTTCTTGAGACGTCGGGTGAGCTTGCGGCCCCACTCGAAGGCCTTGTCGGCATGCACGATCATGCTCAGGGTGTCAACCGGTTCACCGTTGAGCAGGATGTCGAGTTTCTGGACGGTGTTCTTCCGGTACCCGTCGAACTCGTAATCGAGGCTGGCGTATCCCCGGCTCACCGATTTCATCCGGTCGTAGAAGTCGAAGACGATTTCGGCCAGGGGAATGTCGAAGGTGATCAGAACCCGGTCGCCCCCCATGTACTCCATATCCTGGTACTCCCCCCGCCGGTCCTGGCAGAGCGACATCAGGTTCCCGATGTATTCCTGCGGCGTGGTGATGTGAGCCTTGACGTACGGCTCTTCGATGTGAGCGATCTCCTGGGGTGGCGGGAGATGGGCGGGATTATCGACCGGCAGAACCTTTCCATCAGTCGTATGGACCCGGTACTCCACGCTCGGAACCGTGGCGATAATGGCGAGTCCGTGTTCCCGCGAGAGTCGTTCCTGCACGATCTCCATATGCAGAAGACCGAGGAATCCGCAGCGGAACCCGAATCCGAGCGCCGCGCTTGATTCGGATTCATAGGAGAGCGCCGCGTCATTCAGATTGAGTCGTTCGAGGGCATCATGCAGGTTCTGATGGTCCTCGCTGTCCATCGGATAGATCCCGCTGAAGACCATCGATTTCACCTGCTGATATCCGGGCAGGGGTTCGACGTCCGGATGATCGGCATCGGCGATCGTATCGCCCACCCGGGCGTCCCGTATGGTTTTTATCGAGGCGAAGAGGTATCCGACCTCGCCGGTCCGCAGAACGTCCGTCTTCTCCTTGCCGAGGCGCAGAACACCCACCTCATCCACTTCCGCCTTCTTGCCCGACCCGAGCAGGTGTATCCGCTGTCCCCGCCTGAATTCTCCATCCACGACCCTCAGATAGGGGACGGCCCCGCGGTAGGTATCGAAGATCGAATCGAAGATCAGCGCCCGGGCAGGAGCCTCCGGGTCGCCTGAGGGAGGGGGTACCCGATCAACGATCGCGTCGAGCACCGCCTTGATGTTCGTGCCCTCCTTGGCCGAAATCGCAATGACCTCATCGGGATCGACGCCGATAAGATCGATCAGGTCCTCCATGACGGAATCTGTCCGGGCGCTCGGCAGATCGATTTTGTTAATGACGGAGATGATCTCCAGATCGTGTTCGATGGCCAGGTAGAGGTTGCTGAGGGTCTGGGCCTCGATCCCCTGGCTCGCGTCGACGACCAGGACGGCCCCTTCACAGGCCGCAAGCGACCGGCTGACTTCGTAGGTGAAGTCGACGTGGCCCGGGGTATCGATCAGATTGAGGATGTACTCTGTTCCGTCCGGCGCGGTGTGGTGCATTCTCACGGGGTGCATCTTGATCGTGATGCCCCGCTCACGTTCCAGATCCATATCATCGAGGACCTGGTTGACCGAGCCGAACCGCTCCATGGTGCCGGTTTCCTCCAGAAGGCGGTCCGCGAGGGTGGACTTCCCGTGGTCGATATGCGCCACGATGCAGAAATTGCGGATAAGCGTCTGGTTCATCCGGTTCCGGTGGAGTAATGGGTGTAACGGAGCGACCGTTTTCTCAAATCGGGGGCACTTCTACCCGGTTCTTGTACGCAATAATAGCCTCATGCAGGGCTTCCGCGACCCTGTTCTTGAAACTGTTCTGTCTCAGGAAGTTCTCCTCGGCCCGGTTGGAAATAAAAGCGGTCTCCACCAGAACACTGGGCATGCTGGCCCCGTTGAGCACCAGAAATCCCGCCTGGTCGAGTTTGCGGGGCATGACCTGATGCCTGATCCGGCCGGTCATCTCATCCTGGACAGTCGCGGCGAAGACCTGGCTCTCTTCGAGGTACTTGGTGCTGATCAGCTCGCCGAGGATCCCCGCCAGCATCGGTTCGCCGATATCGATGGAGAGCGCCTGGCTCGTGTTCTCGTATTTCAGGACCGAGTTCTCGAACTGCGCCATCTGACGGGCCTCGTCGTTCTTGGCCTCAGCGAGGAAAAAGGTCATGAAGCCGCTTACCGCGGGATCGTGCCATGAATTCACGTGGATGCTGAGGAAGAGATCACCCTTGTTCTCATTCGCCTTTCCGTAGCGATCCTCGAGACGGATGAAGGTGTCATCCTCGCGGGTCATGATGACGTTGATGTCAGCAGTCCGTGGATCTCTCTGCAGGAGGTCACGCAGCCGCAGGGCGATATCGAGGACCACGTCTTTCTCCAGCAGTCCCGACCCTCCGACACTGCCGGGGTCCATCCCACCGTGGCCGGGATCGATGATCACCGTCTGGATCCCTCCCCGGCGCGGGGCGGCCATCCGGTCGGTGGAAGCATCCACCCGATCACCGGCGGCGGCGGTGCGGAGCACGAAGAGGATCCCGTTCCCGGTAGTATAGAAGTCGGGTATCTCCTTATAGCTGCGGGAGAGACGGAATCCGATCTGCAGGACGTCGTCTCTGAGTTCGTTGACCTCGACGCGCCTCACCAGTCCCACGCCCCGGGTTCGCTTGAGCGCCGCCACATCGGCGCGAGCGCCGGTCATCGTAATGTAGAGCCAGCCTTCGGCCTCAGAGAAATGTTCGTAGACAATCGGCTCGGTGGTGCGGATCTCCACCTCGGTCCCCTGGTCCTGGCGATGGATAATGTTGATCCCGAGGACATTGAGACCGGTGCCGCCGTAATTCAGCCACTCCTGCTCCTGCAGGTACTCACAGTTTCTTCCCGTGAACCGGGTCAGCAGTGACGCGATCCCCACGGCCGGGGCATAGAAATCTCCCCGGTGAAGCATGACCGGGTGAGGCAGATTCACGGCCTGATCGGACTGTTTGTCAATGATCACGACCGGTGAGCCGATGGTGAATCGCAATTGCCGGTTATCGATCGTGAGCACGTATTTGTTCTTGATATCCCGCCGGTCGCGAGCGCCCAGATACAGACCGAGGTCATAGAGCCTGAGGTAGAGTTCCCCCCCCTCCATGTAGACACCGCGCAGCCTGTCCTGCGTCGGCACTCCGTTTCGCGCGATGATCGCCATCGGCGCCCCCGCCGCAGTCTCATCCCTGTCCTGGAACTGCCGGGGTACACTCCCGGTACCCTGAGCGTCGGCATGGGAGGGCACAAGCGCAACGGAGGCAAGGACCACCACCATGGCGGCCATAACCCGGATCGCTCTACAGAAGCGTTTCGCCGACAGGCTCCGGTTGTCCATTCTCTCTGTCATGTTCTGTCTGATCATCCTGAGTGCACTCTCATTATTGAAACGATCGAACTCTCCTGGTTGTTCCTCATTCCCGGCCACGCTCAACTGCCTGCCGCATCTCGCGCCGTGCTTCATCATCGTCAATCACCCGGCGTTTGTCTCCCTTCTTCCGTCCGCGGGCAAGAGCGATCAGCACTTTTACATATCCCCCGCTGAAGTAGAGCTTGAGCGGTATGAGTGTGAGACCGCTCCGGGACGTTTTACCAATGAGCCGACGAATCTCGGTGCGGTGCAGGAGCAGTTTTCGCGTCCGTTTCGGCTCGTGATTCGCATACCCCCTCTGCTCATACGGCGGGATGTGGCAGTCGAAGAGCCATACTTCATTCCCCTCGATACGGGCGTAGCTGCCGGTAAGGTCCGCCCGCCCTACCCTGAGACTTTTTACTTCGGTCCCCTGTAGAACGACACCTGCCTCGAACGTTTCGAGTATCTCATAGTCCCGTCGGGCCCGCTTGTTTGATGCGATCTGACGCTCAGCCATACCGTCTATGATATAAAGGTTTGGCCGTTGCACGACAGGGAATCTTGACGGGAGGGCTCCGGACAGATAATTTTCCTCTGTTCCACTCTGTTCCGCTCTGTACGATCGGAACAGGTACATCATCGCCGAAGTGGTGAAACTGGTAGACACGCTGCGTTCAGGGCGCAGTGGGCGCAAGCCCGTGTGGGTTCAAATCCCTCCTTCGGCACCAGTTGCCTGTCGGCCCCCGGGGTCAGCACCCCGGGGGTTTTCCGGGAAACGGGGTTGCCGCCGCCCGGAAATGACGCTATACCAACATATGGTTGCTGTGAATCGCCAACCTGGGGACGTACAATGGCAAGAATCCTGGTTGTTGATGATGAGATCGCTATCGTTGATGTTCTGACCGCATTCCTCGAGGACAAGGAACACAAGGTCTTTGCCGCCTACGATGGTCTTGAGGCCGTTGAGGTTGCCAAGCGGGAGAGGCCCCACCTGATCCTGCTCGATATCTATCTTCCGAAAATGGATGGGATCGAGGTCCTGAAGACGATAAAGGAGTTCGATGAATCTATCGGCGTGATCATGATCACCGCCTTCCGCGAGGAGGATGTGGCGCGGCACGCCCTCGAACTCGGGGCATTCGATTACATCAACAAGCCGTTTGATTTCGATTATCTCGAGAGATCCCTTGATACCAAATTACAGATGATGTTGATGTAGGTGTCCCATTGCCGCGAACTCCATTGAGAATCCGTACCAACCTGACCCGCGTGCTCCTGACAGCGGCCGTGTTCACGTTCTGCGCGGGTTCGCCGTGCGATGCGCAGTCTGCGCATCCTACCGGCCTGCGCGGTGGTCTCCTCGTGCCTTCCGGGCAGACATTGTCCCGCGGTGCCTTTGCCATCGGCATCTTTGCAACTCTGAACAATGACAGCAGGGACAGTCTCGAATACACCGGTCTGGGCGCGGTGGGCCTGTCATACGGCCTGAGCGACAACATCCAGATCAGCGCTGTCGTGAGCGGGTATTCGTCTGTTACCAGATCGAATCTGTTCGGATTCTACGGCGGCACTACCGGGCTCTCTGTCGGGCCGATCAGCCTGACAATCGGGTTGCCCGGTCGTGCGGACAGGCCGTTTCGCTTCGCATTCAACGCTTCCCTGACACCGGGGATCGCAGGGACAGCGCTGGCGGGACACAATGTTGTCTATGCCCGGGACACCTTCGACATCTCTCTCGGCATGCTGCAGGGGCTCCGGAAAGGTTCCTTCGACTTCCGGATGGTTGAGGCGGTGGTCATCACCGAAGAGTCCCTGATCAATATCCCCAACCACGCCCTGCTCGGACTGGGCCTCACCTGGTGGCCGATCAACGGGATCGGGATTGAGGCGGAGATACTCGCCCGGCCCGAACTTGCACAGGGAAACGAAATCGGGGACGATTATATCGCCGCCAGCGGGGGAGCGCTCTTCCGCGTCTTTCCGTGGTTGAATGTCAGGGGCGGCTACATGAGGAGTCTTTCCACGTACCGTCTCGATGAGATGAACGGCTACGGGAGCTGGATGGTCTATACGAGCTTTGAGGCCGTCTTCGGTGGCATGGAACGTCCCGAAAGAGCGGAGAAGCCCCCCCGAACCCCCAGAGAGAAACCGGAACGTCCCCGTGCCCGCCGCAGAACCCAGGAGACGGAAGAGACAGAGCCGGTCGTCACCGACAGCGATGGTGACGGCGTTCCCGACGCGGTTGACCTGGAGCCCGATACGCCGCAGGGTGCGCGGGTAGACAGTGAAGGCAAAGCGCTCGACGGCGACGGTGATGGAGTTCCCGACGGGATCGATCAGGAACCGCAGACTCCCGCCGGCGTGCGGGTCGACAGCGAGGGGAGAGCGGTAGACAGCGACGGAGACGGCGTGCCTGACGGGATCGATGTGGAGCCGGGCACTCCGAGCGGCGCTTTGGTCGACGCCGCCGGCAGAGCCGTGGACTCGGATGATGACGGTGTTCCCGACGGGATCGACGTGGAACCGAATACACCCCGGGGGATTCCGGTCACCGCCGATGGGCGGGGTCTCTACGGTATGGAGGCGGAGCTGATCACCAGAGGCCTCCTCACCCTGAACACCGTCTACTTCGATTACAACACGGTGAACATCAAACCGGAATCGTTCCAGACACTGAAGGTGGTTGGTCTCATTCTGGCACGGTATAACGAGCTGAGAATCGAGATCGGCGGCCACACTGACAACGTTGGATCAGCGACGTACAACCAGCAGTTGAGCAGGGTGCGGGCACAGGCGGTACTCAACTGGCTGCTTGAGCATGTCTCCGAGCTCTCCCTGAACCAGTTCACCGTCGTCGGTTACGGGGAATCAAAGCCCTTCACGACGAGTGACACCGAAGAGGGGCGCACCCTGAATCGCCGCGTGGAATTCAGGGTGCTCAATACCGAGGAATTGGCGAAGTATCGCCGCATCCCCCCTGATTGACTTCTGAAGCAGTCCTTCGACTCGATCTCTACGTCAGATTTCGCCCGGCCTTGTGCGGCGTACGTACCTGTACGTCTCCGCGTCGATCCTCGCCTTCCTTGATCTCAAGCCGAATGACTCGCTCCTGAGGCTATTCCAATGCCTCCAGGAGCCAGTCGGAGAAACCGACAGGCTCCTAATACCCCGGACCGAGGATCAGCGCGTTCAGCACGAACTGGTGTTCCCCTTCGAGGAACATCCTCCAGAGCGGATCGTCGGCGAAAAGCACGACCTTGCCCCGGCCGACATTTCCGACGATCAGCCAGGCCTGCGTTGAGAGTCCTTCGGCGAAATCGGGTCCGGCGTAACCGCACAGCAGCGGTTCCGGCATGAACACGCCCACATTCACGCCCCGCTCGGTGATATCAAAGCTCGTACCGCCCCGCTTGAGGATCCCCATCCGTTCCGGCATGCCGAAGGCGAGCCAGTGGTCGGGGTCGAGCACGATCCCGTACATACCGCCGGGAGTGCGGCGCAGTTTCGACTCCTGCTTGCGCTCGGCCAGCGTCTTGCGGGCATCAATCGCCAGCTCATCATCATCATCTGCGTCCGAGTTCCGTTGTCCGGCGCCTGAAGCATCACCTCCACCCGGCGCGCCGCCGCCCATCTGACCGCCACCACGTCCACCGCCGCCGCCCCCTGCCATCGTTACACCGGCCATCGTGCTCGCGGTGCGGGCTCCGCCTCCCCATGCCAGGAGGACACCACCACCCTGGAGCCACGTCCGTACCGCTTCCGTTTCCTGTTCGTCCAGTGAACCGGAGAGGATGAGAACGTTGTAGTCACTCAGATCGGTCCGCCCCAGTCGTGAAGCGTCTATATTTGTGTAATCGAACCACGGGTATCGCTGATCGAAGAAGTGCCACGACTGACCGAACGAACCGCCGGCCGATTCACCTGCCAGGACCCCCACCCGCGGCTTCTGCAGCCGCCGGTAGAGCCCCGCCCCCAGATCGGTTCCTTCTTCTACAAGGCCGGTATTCAACGGGTAGGCGGTCACGCCATGCTCAGCGACGATCTCCGCGATGATCTCCTGCAGGTCTTCCGGATTACGATAGAGCGGTATCACGAAGGTTCCTGCCGGGTATTCGCGACCGCCGACGGTGAATGATTCCCCCGCCGAATTCACTCTGATGTCGCGATTGAGCAGGTGGAGCGCCGCCAGCAGTGCCGACGTGCCGTCATACGGTATGGCCCAGGCGTATTCCGCCCGACCACCCTCGATGCCGCCTGAGTGCGAGGGCAGACCGGTCACCGGCGTCCGATCGATTTTCGGGACCTCAGAGAGGGTGTAGGCCTCCACGTTGTACACCAGCGGCAACGCCCATCCTGAAAGGTCGTAGAAACTGGTGTCCTCCAGCGTCGGCTGTACCTCGAGGAGTACCTGGACGGCGACCCCCCTGGGCTGTCCCGCCTCCACCAGGTAGGTTCCGGCAGGGAAATCGATCGTGGATTGTTCCGGGTAGACGCCGTAGCCGCCCGCCACCCTGGCGCGGAAAGATTCTGTGGCCGAACTCACCTCCAGCCCGTTCCGTACCAGAAGATCCACCAGCCGATCGGCGTTGTAGGGATCCTTCGCAGGAACGAAAGCGTACGATTTCACCTCTGCATCTCCAAGACTGATGGCATGCCTGAAGAAAGCCAGGAAATCCTGGAGCCGTTCCTGTCTCTTTTCTGCGGTCGTCCTCAATGTGGCGATCGAGGTGGTAAAGTGTCCGTGAGCCCTCTGCCTGAGGGTATGTACGGTTCCGTCGTCCCGTTCCAGCGCGATGGCAACCCCGCCGCCGCCACCCTGCTCATAGGTCATGCCGATCGAACCCATCATGCTCGGCCACGAATCACCGAAGGCAGGATAGTACATGTCGAATCCCACTTTGGTGTAGTAGGGCCATCCATAATGGTCGAAGGCCGCCGCGTTCCCCTCTCCGTAGTACTTCTGCCACTTCATCACGACATCAGGGAAGGCATCGTGTACCGGCGTAGCGGCCGGGAAGAAGAAATAGGAGTCGCCTCCCATCTCGTGGAAATCGACGTGCACCACCGGGTTCCACTGCAGGAGCTCGGATACTATCGCCTGAATCTCGATCTGAGTCTGCCACGCCCAGTCGCGATTGAGATCGAACATGAAGTGATTGGTGCGTCCGCCGGGCCAGTCGGAACCATGTTCCCACGATTCGGGAGTGGCATCGGGCCTCGATCCACTCCGTTTCTTGTAACTGGCCACGACCCGGTCGCGTCCATCCGGATTGAGCAGGGGAGCGACCATGACCACCAGCTCATCCAGGATGTTCCTCGTCACCTGGTCGGTCCCTGCGGCTAGCTGATAGACGGTCAGGATCGCCGCTTCGGTACCCGCAGATTCACTGCCATGGACGTTGTAGGTGAGCCAGGCCACAGCCGGGCTGTTCTCGATGATCGATTCCAGGCGGCTGTTCTGAACTCCCCGCGGATCGGCGAGTGTCGCCATGTCCCGGCGGATCTCCTCCACTCTTGCGAGGTTCTGCGGTGTCGAGATCGTGAGCAGAAGCAGGTCACGCCCTTCATAGGTCTTCCCGAATGAGCGGATCGTGACACGATCGCTGGCCTCGGCGACCGCCTCCAGATAGGCCTTCATCTCATGGTGGTAGGTGTAATCATCACCAATCTGGTAACCGAGGAAGTCCCACGGTGTGGGTATTGATGAGTCGTATGTCCCATCGGGGTACCATTCGAACGGTTCGATCGTCTGCGCCTGCGCGCATACGGGAAGGAAGAGCAGAACGATCAGAGTGGAGAGTGCTTTCTTCATCCGGATTCCTCCGCGGTTCTTCAGATGAGCAGGTAGAATTGTCCTTTTGGTCAGTGAGAGTGATCACTACCTTCGTACTGTATCTACAGCGGGACCACAACGACAATTCATATCAAATGAGGGCTCTGAACGCGTCCTCCCGGCGTGACCGGGAGCCATTCGGCGCATGATTACCGGGGCGTTATTACGACTGAATAGAACTGAATAACTGTAACAACCTTCACTCATGACGCACTCATGAGTGTCAGAATCCCCCGTTACCTTCCAAATAGTCAAAGTTTGGGCCGACGGGGCTCTGCCGAGAGCCCGCGATCGGCCCTTGCTGCAACTGGCGAGGTGGTTTGAGTACGATGAGATACAAACAGATTGATCGGCCGTCTTTCATGCGGTCGATCGTCTTCACAGGGGTGGCCGTCATGGTCTCGGCCCTCGTTCTCCAGCAACAGGAGATCGATCGTCTGCGCAAGCTGTCGAACGCGCAGGCTGAGATCGTGGCGTACCATCAGGCGTGGGCAACTACGGCTGTCTCCCACCTTGAACTCATCAGAAAATACAACATCCCTTACCGGTATCTGGAGATCCTTGTTGAGGTCAGCAAGGAACACGACCTCGATCTGGAATTCATGGTGGGGCTGATGCAGGTGGAGAGTTCATTCAAGCAGAACGCCGTGAGCAACATGAATGCCTACGGACTCATGCAGGTGCGCCTGAGCACCGCTCAGGAGCTCGATCCAACGATCGAGTCCTTCTGGCAGCTGTACAATCCGAAACGGAACATACGTCTGGGTTCGGAATATTTCAGGAAGCTGCTCGACCGCTACGATGGTGACTACCGGATGGCGGCTCTGGCGTATAATCGGGGGCCGACCCGGCTCGACAGTGAACTTTCAGACAATATCGACATCTCAGACAGTTACTATCGCAAGATCCGCGGCGCCGGGGATTTTAACTAAAGCCAGTCCATCCGCCTGTACCAGTCTGCTGTGTCCCTGATTCCTTCTTCCAGAGTCCGGGCGGGGCTCCATTCCAGTTCCCGCCTCGCCCTGGCGCTGTCGAATATCCAGTAGCGTTCCGCGAAGTCCTTCATCCTCGTCCTGGTAAGTATCGCCGATCCCTTCCCCATTTTCCGCAGGAACCAGTTTACCCCGACCACTGCCCAGAGCAGCAGATCGGGGATCGGTATCGTGATCACCCGGCGATCAAGCGCGGAAGCGATCAGGCGCGCCATGTCCGCGCTCCAGCAATAGGTCGGATCGGTCGCGAAATAGGTTCTGTCGGCGGCGATCTCGAACCTGCCTGCGCGCTCGATCAGGTCCGCCAGGTCTTCCGCATGGATCAGACTGAGGCGTTGATCACCCATCCTGATCGGCACAATACCGATGCGGACCATCTGAAATACCTTGAGGAGATTCCGGTCCCGGGGGCCGTACACGACACCCGGTCTCACGATCGTGAGGGGACACCTCCCCGCCAGGCTCTCTCTGCAGGCGATTTCTCCGGCCAGCTTCGATTCTCCGTAAGGTGTTATCGGAGCCGTTGGATCGTCCTCCAGCTTAGGTTGGTCCTCACAGGGGGGACCAGGGGCCGCGACACTCGATATGTAGACGAACCGTTTCAGGGATGTGATTTCCGAGCAGATCTCCGCAAGATACCGCGATCCGTCTACATTTACCCTCCAGTAGGCGTCTCTCGATCTGGCTCCGGTAACTCCCGCCACATGGAAGACGATATCCGATCCTTCAATCTTGTCTTTGCAGGATTCGGGTTCGGTGATATCACCGATGACGTAATCAATATCGAGATCGTCGAGGGTGGTGAGGTCTGAAGATGACCGCACCAGTACCCTGACCTGATATCCTCTCGCAAGCAGTGTCCGGACCAGATAGGATCCGACGAAGCCGTTCCCCCCGGTAACGAACGCTGTCCTGCCCGCTCCTTCCACCGACTTCCCCTCCCTCATCCTGCCTGGCCGGTCTGGTGATGCAGATGACATACATTGACACTGAACGAGGGCCATGGTTATCGTTCGAGGTCTATCAGTCCCTTATACCCGGCTGAGGCGCCAGGTGAAAGGAAGTAATCCGAGTCTCCGGAGGAGCCGAGGATCACGAGCAGGTGAAACCTGCGAGCCAACTGTCGGTTCCGGAGGAGCCGAGGATCGCGAGCAGGTGAAACCTGCGAGCCATCTGTTTTTTAACAGACGGGGAACTAATACCGAGATGGATCTGTTCAGGAAATGCTTCCAGTGGAAAGACTGGAAGAAGGCCCAGCAATTCGGCTACTACCCCTATTTCACGCCGATCGAAAGTGAGGCGGGTCCGATTGTTGTAATCGATGGCGAGCAGAAGATCATGCTCGGCTCGAATAACTATATGGGTCTCACGAACCACCCGGAGGTCAAGCAGGCCGCCGCAGACGCCGCGCTCAAATATGGATCGGGCTGTACGGGGTCGCGGTTCCTCAATGGAACGCTTGATATCCATGTTGAACTGGAAGAGGCGCTGGCAGCATGGCTCGGCAAGGAAGCCGCGCTGGTATTCTCAACCGGTTTCTTCGTCAACCAGGGAGTGCTTTCAGTCCTGGTTACCAGTGATGACGTCATCATCTCCGACCGGCTCAACCATGCCAGCATTGTGGAGGGAAGCAAGCTGTCAGCCGGTGAGACCATCAGGTACAAGCATAACGACATGGAGGATCTGGAACGGGCCCTGCAGAAAGTGCCGAACACGGCCGGAAGGCTCATCATTACCGATGGCGTTTTCTCCGGCGAGGGAACGATCGCCGATATTCGCGGAATCGTGGAACTGGCGGCGAAATATGGCGCCCGCGTCATGGTTGATGAGGCCCATTCGGTGGGAGTGTACGGTTCGCAGGGCAGGGGTATCGCCGATGAGCAGGGACAGCTTGACGCCGTTGATCTCTACATGGCGACGTTCAGCAAATCATTCGGTGGTGTGGGCGGATTCGTGGCGGGACCATATGAGGTCATCATGTGGATCAAGCACAAGGCCAGACCGATGATCTTCTCGGCCAGCCTCCCCCCGGCCTCGGTCGCCGGTGTCCGCAAAGCCCTCGACCTCATCAGGGAGGGTGACGATATGCGCGCGAAGCTGCTCGCGAATGCCGCGAAAATGCGTGCGGGTCTGCAGGCAATCGGGTTCGATACCGGCGAATCCACCAGCCAGATAATCCCTCTGCAGATAGGTGAGGATCTGAAGTGCGTGAAGTTCTGGAAGGCCCTTTTCAAGGCCGGCGTGTTCACCAACGCCTTCATCCATCCGGCCACCCCCCCGAACAGCGCTCTGATCAGGACATCGTACATGCCCACGCACACTGACGAGATGCTTGATGAGGCCCTCGACGTCATGCAACGCGTCGGGAAGAAACACAAGGTTATCAGATAGCGAGGATACTTCAGTCGGCAGGTGGATCGAGTGCCGGTGGTTCATCAACCCCGTCGAAGCGCTTCAGTTTCTGGTCGATTTTCCCCAGCTGTTTCCTGCCTTGATCGTATTTCTCTGCGGCGTTTCTCAAGTGCTTGCCGAGAACCGAATAGTCATCGGTGAACCGGTCGAGTTCGCCCTGAAGCCGGTTCAGGTGTGAGAGGATTTCGTCTCCTCTCCTTTCAAGATCCATCCCCTTGAGTCCGTACAGGATGACCTGCAGGTACGCATAGAACGAATTGGGGCTGACCGGGATCACATGCTTCGTCACGGCATAGTGCAGCATGCCCGGCATGTCGGTTCCCTCTCCCTCACTCTCATCCTTCACGATGGTCTCGTAGTAGACGTTCTCGGCGGGGATGTACATCAACGCGAAGTTGAATGTGCCTTCGTCCGGCTGGATGTACCTGGCGGCGATGTCATCGATCTTCTTCTCGACGTTCTTGAGAAACTGTCTCCTGGCCTTTGGCCGATCAGATTCTTCCGCCTTGAGGATCCGACGGAAATCCTCGATCGGGAACTTCGAGTCGATCGGTACCATCATCTCACCGATCCTGATGATCGCGTCGACCACGACGCCGTCCGAGAACGTGTACTGTGTCTCATAGAGCGCTCTCGGGAAGATGTCGACCAGCAGCTTTTCGAGGAATATCTCTCCCACCCCCCCGCGGAGTTTCGGTGAGCTGAGGATGTCCTCCAGACTGGCAATATCCTTTCCGATATCCCTGATCTGCCCGGTCGCTTCCGAGAGGGCCCCGAGTTCCTTCTTGATGCCCGCCACCGTCTCGCTGCTGGAAGTGAGCTGTTTTGTAATCAGCTCCTGCTGGCTTTTCAGTCTCTCGTCGAGCGTGCTCTGCAGGCCCTGCAGAGTGCGACCCATTCTGTCCATCTGTTCCTGGGCATGCTTCAGAGCTTCTATCTGGCCGGTTTTGATTCCTGCGTTCATCACCTCCCCGGTTTCCTTGACACTGATCCCGACATCCCTGAGATGAGCAAGAGCACGTACCATCAGGAAAATGAGGATCGCCGCACCGACGAGAACGATGGTGACCAGTGTAACAAATGTTGCTGTCGACAGAGTCATGCCGTAAATCTACAACGTCGACGGGACGGGGGGCAACGCCCCCGTCCCACCGCACTCGCGAGAGGCACACCGGTTTCTATTTCAGCAGGATGATCTTGCGTGAGGTGCGATCGCCGTTGACCTCGAGCACAACCAGATAGACCCCCGCCGCAACTCTGGCGCCGGTCCCGTCGGTACCGTCCCATCGTATCTGCCAGGACCCTCCCGTCTGCCTGGCTTCCACGAGCCTCCTCGTCAGACGTCCCCGCACATCTCTCACCTCGAGGCGTACCGTGTGTTCCCGCCCTGCCGGGAGAGTGTAGCGGAGCACGGTCTCGGGATTGAACGGATTGGGAACCGCCGGCAGCAGCACGAATGCATTACTCTCCTCTGCCACCGGCAGCGCCGCAGGTCCGATCCACCGTTCCAGGCCATCGAATACCACCCGCACCGCGACCGCCTCAGGCGCCTGCTGGCCATCCGGCCCGGGACCCGGGACAAGCCCGGCCACAAACGCCGGCGGCAGACCCGGTTCCCAAGTGATCTCCCCGGCGGCCGGCAACCACAGTCTCGGATCACCGGCCGGCCCTCCCCCGCCACGGTGAGAGGTGTATCCGAAGTATGGTTGAAGGAGGAGCGGTTCCTCGCCATGCAGGACCTGCCATCGAAGCCTGATCGACAGCGGTCCCAGTTCCTCCACCTCGAGTCCGCTTATCGATAGAGGCGGTCCAGAAGACGCGAATATGTTGAGAGAGGATCTCCTCGACGCCAGCCGGAGAGGCCAGCGCGTCCAGCCCCCATCCTCGGTGAATTCCAGGAGCGCCGCGGACACCGCGCTATCGCCCGCCGGCACCGAATCGCGGGGAAAGAGAGCGTACCATCCCCCACCGCCGGTATCGGTGGTCAGGATGAGTCCTGCCCCTGTCTCCAGGAGAAAGAGGGCCTCCCGGTCGGGTGCGGGCCCCCATGCCCACTTCGGCATATCGGGGAGACCTCCCGCATCCACCTCAACTTCTCTGAGGAATATGCGGTCACCTTCATGGCCGGTGATACGCAGGACCGCCCGGTACCTCCCCTGCGCGAGGCCGGTCACTCGAGCAGTCTGCCAGCCCGATCCGGTCGATGGAGGCGCCTGCCACGCCACCGACCCGTCTTCCCGCTCCAGTACGGGTGAGACTGATACCGGTGCGGCCCAGCAGATCACGGCCGCTCCCGGACCATCCCCAACGGCCAGCAGGGCACCCGTATTCTTCGTGACGGCCCTGTGCGGGTCTCCTGACATCGGGCCCGAAATCGACCGGGATCGAGTTGCTCCCGGAGGAGATTGAGCCGCGGGCTGCCAGGTTGTCACCGTGTCTACATCGATCGCGACCGCCTCACCCCATTCAAGCGGGAAATCCTCTCCAACCATCTCACCATCGGGAAGACGGAAGAGTCCCTCCCACGCCTGCCGATACCGCTCCCACCGGCTCACCGAAACGATCGCCGGATCGGTGAGAATGTCACCGGCAGAGCGCACCGAGCTGGAGTCACTGATCCCCACAAGGGCAAGACCCGCAACCGGCTGAATCGACACGGGATCGTACCGGCGGAGTCCATGCACGTGGAGTGTCCCGCTGACCGCGCTCACGAGCGCGTACCCCACTCCCGGTTCAAGGGCGAAATCGGCGCCGGTGAGTGTTCCGTCAGTGAGCCTTGCCACCGAGATCCACGACGCGGTGAGAACGTCCCACCTCGCCATCTCCCCACCGCCCGCCAGTCTTCCCAACCAGTCGTGGGCGGTCTGGAGCAGCGGATCAACGAGGGTGGGAGTGATGAGATCGACGCCCTCAATCAGATCGATGCTCCGACCGGTCTGGTGAGATATCCGTACCGGTTCAATGATCTCGATCCGGATCGGCGGGTTCAGACCATCTTCCACACTGGCTCCGATCCACCAGAGGGTACCCTCGGGTAGATGGTCCAGGCGCACCTCCACGACACCGGGATTACCCTTCGGGAGGATGGTCGGTGACGTCTCCCCGGGGATGTCCTCTTCTTCTCCATCCCGCCGCAGGTAGACGCGCGCCCATGCTTCGCCCGGATCGGTGAGCGTGTAGTTCAGAACGATACTGCTGTCGGCCGCCGTACCGGCAGGAACCGCGTCCCACGCAAAGAGCGGGGCCGGATCGGGAAGAAGGGCGGGTAGAGAAATTGCCTGTGGTGACGCGGCGGCGATGGAACTCTCCATCCCGGCTACACCCGAACCCGCGCCATCGGCGTCCACGAACAGGGTGTCTCCCGCGGCCCAGGCCCACGGTCCGCCATCGGAGGTCTTCAGGTTGCCCAGGTTCAGGCTCCATCTCCCCACCGAATCGCTTACCGCGGCCAGCCATCCCGATCGGCCCGTCGCACTTCCCGACCTGAGGAATACGTGCGCCCGGGATACCGGAAGGCCGCCCTCCCCGGAGATGAGCGACCCGTAGACCGTGAAGGGAATCGATGTGGCCACACCAGCGGTCTTCTGTGTCCGAAAGCTGTCAGCCGGCGTTACCGTTCCTCCGCTCACCACGCGCCAGCTCGTGTCCGATCGGGGCTCGAGGCCGTAGATCCCTGCCAGATGCAGCACTCCCGACGGGGAGGGATCATAGATGTGCCTGATCGTTCCGTCTGTCTCGACCTCGATCCTGCCGTCAGCCACCGATCCCGATCGCCAGGCCACCTGGTAGCCCGCGCTGGTGAGATTGACGGTTCGCAGACGATACACCGTCGGGTTCCCGTCGTCGGGACCGCCGCCGGAGGAGGCCGGTCCACCCGGGCTGTACCGCGTACCCGCGATCAGCACATGTTCGGAAAACGACCCCCATCCCTCCGGGTCGCGCGTCCAGGCACCGTCGGTGTCCCATCCCTCGTACGAGATATCCTGCACGGTATCGGCCGCGGCGGGATCCACCAGGAGGATGCGCCCTCCCGTGTTGGTCAGACCCGAACCGATCCGGCCTCCCGCGGTGAAGGTCAGTCCCGGTGCGCTGACAGGCGAGCCTCCTCCGAACACGACGGCATATTCCCCGGGGGCGAGTGTTGTTCCTTCCGGAAAGACGAACCCGACACTTCCCGGGGGTCCCGTCTCCCATCCCGAAATATCCACCGCGGTGGTTCCCCGGTTCACGAGTTCGATGAATTCATCCTGATAGGTATCGCGAACACCATCTCCGTTCGCGTCCCCCTCGAGATCGGCGGCGGGATCAACCAGGACCTCGTTGATGACAACCTGTGGCGGTTCCTGTTGAGGTAACGTGGCAGCCAGGGGGATGACGATGCCAAGCAGAAGTCCTCCCGCTACTGTCAGCAGGGAGTTACACTTTCTCTTCGGCATGGATTACTCCAATCAATCCATTGCCGGGGGTTGGCACTAATTCTGTTCAGGGGGTGAGGGGGATAGTACAATTGTGAGGGAGTGTGAGTATAGCAGCGTTCCGGGTTCAGCACAACCCGCGCATTTGGAATAGATTTTTACATGAGGCAATAGGCCCGCCACTTGGAATGGATTTTTACATGAGGCAATTGGCCCGCCGTATCTGGAACAGATTTTTACGTGAGGAAACAGGCGCGCCGCACCGCCAACTGAGGGGGGAGGACCTGGAGATCTTCCTGATGGTTCGACACGAATGACCAGACCGGACACGAACGAAATCATCACGCGTGCCTCACGCGGTGACCAGCAGGCGTTTACCGAACTCGTGCGCCGGTTCGAGCCGCAGGTCCACGCCGTCTGTCTCAAAATGGTCCACAACCAGGAGACGGCGCGTGACCTTACCCAGGAGACGTTCGTCAAGGCATTCGGGGCTCTTGATTCATTCGACCGGTCATTCACTTTCTCCACGTGGCTGTACAAGATCGCCCGCAACACCTGCATAGATCACTTCAGGCGCCAGAAGCTCGAGACGTACAGCCTGGACGCTCCGCTGCAGACAAAAGAAGGCCAGATGCAGCGTGATTTCCCCTCTCCGATCCACTCGCCTGAGCGGCACCTGCTTTTGAAAGAACGGGGACGATTGATCACCGATGCGATCGAGAGTCTGCCCGATAAATATTGTGAAGTGATCCAGTTACGGCACAAGCAGGAGCTTCCCTACGAAGAGATCGCCGAGATTCTGAGTGTGCCGCTTGGTACGGTGAAGGCGCGTCTCTTCCGGGCCCGGGAGCTTCTCAAGAAACGATTGAAATCGATCTGACTTCCTGAAACACTCGTCACCGCGGACTCGTATCATCAGGGAGCCTGTCGGAGAAACCGTCGATAGCGAGGGTTACGCTGGCGCTGGATGGCAAGGCGGTCGAGCGGAAAGACCGGAGACGTAGCCACTGCGCTAGTGTCCTGAGTCAGAAATCCGTTGCATAACCGAGGGCTCCACTGCGCCGCTCCGGCAAGGCGCGGCAACGAGACATAGCGGTGGCTATGGCGAGGCGGCGCAACGCTGTCGGTGCGGATGCAGCGGAGGACGAATTACAGCGGATTTGTGACTCTGGGCACTCGGTCGAGGACGTTCAGCGAAGACCAACACAGCCAGCCAGATGCCAGCGAAAACCGCAGCCGGAGTGTTTCTCCGACAGGCTCCCAGTGTCCAAACAAGGAGTGGTCTGATGGTCCTGACATCACGAGAACCCCGGCGGCCGGAACGTGCGAATCGGGCCCGTCTCGTCTTTCCGGTCATGCTCTTCGCTGCTCTCCTGTTGATACCGCAGGTCAGCGTTTTTGCCTCTTCGTACGCTCCCGCCACTCTGCAGGATGACCCGGAAACGATGCGGTTTCAGGAGGAGGAGCTGGAATACATCCGTCAGGATCTCGATGTTCTGGCCGACAGCCTCGATACGGCGCTTCAGTCAATCGCACTCGGCAGTGAGTTGATCGATGACATCCGGAAGGAGCTGAGACGGATCGGGGAGGATCTCAAGGAGCTGGGTGATGTTCCCGGTGCCCTGCCGTTACGCACGACCCTCATGGAACTGCGCCGGCTTTCCATGGAGGCGTACCTGGGTCGAGCCATGGGTGATGTTCCCGATATCCTGGAGATGATGGATCCCGATATGTGGCGTGAACTGACGCTCGAGGGGGCGCCCGGCCGGGGCACCTCAACCCGCCGTGACATCTTCACGATCGGTGAGAAGGTTGAGATCGGTATCTTCCAGAAGGTCCTTGGTGATGTGATCGTGATCGGCGGTGAAATCATCGTGCGCGGTTCCGTGACCGGGAGCGTTATCTCCATTTTCGGTGACGTTCACGTGACCTCGACCGGTCGCGTGGATGGTGACGCCGTAACGATCGGCGGACAGATCTACCAGGATGCCGGCGGTACGATCCGTGGCAGTTTCGTGGATACGCACGGTTTTTTCCCGAACCGCTTCATCCGGGGCGGCATCCATAGCGGGACGCTGTTCGCCATCAGTCTCGCCGGTTTTCTCTTCATCCTGACGCTGGCCATCGTGATAGGTCTCATCGCGCCCAGGCACGTCGAGCGCGTGGAACTGCAGGTCAGCTCGCGGTTCGGTGTCTCGTTCCTTGTCGGATTCGCGACCGAGATACTGCTCCCCGTCGCGTTCCTGCTTCTGATGATCACGGTCATCGGCATACCGGTGGCGCTGCTCTTTCTCCCGCTGGCGCTCATCGCGCTCTTCATGCTCGGCTTCACCGGTGTGGCCAGGGCGGTTGGACGGGGCGCCAACGAGCGGGGGCTCAGGATCGGTGACTCCCCTCTGGCCCTGATTTCCATTGGTGTGGTATTGCTCGAGGTCGTCTATCTGGTCGGCAGAGCCATCGGAATAACCGGCGACATCATCCTGCCGGTATCGTTCGCCACGCGGCTCATCGGGGCGATCATCCTCTACGTGGCGTGGACCACAGGATTGGGAGCCGCGCTCATGACCCGGTTCGGAACCCGCACTCCGGGAGTGAAGGTTGAGATACCTCCCAAGGAGGCATCGCCTCCCGTCGGTGCCGAGGTCACAGGCTGAAACACGCTGGTGTCATGTCAGGTGACAAACGTCGGCACCGAGAGTGATGCCGGGCCCGGCCTGCAAGGCGCGGCGACGAGGCATAGCCATCGCTCTGCCTCGTCGCCGGGCCTTACCTGATAGGTGCAGTGGAACTCTCAGTTTTTCAGTGGACTTCTGGTTCGGGTCATCAGCGGTATCGTGAACGTTACGCGTATGCCCGGTGAAAAACCATTGCCCGGGGGCGGCTCCACTTCGATACCGAAACGGGAATCATCAGTGTCAAAATTGTAGAAGTGGGCATCCACGAACGCGTCGGCCATGGAATAGAGCAGGAGTCCGATGGCGAGCAGTATCCGTTTCTCACGCTTGATCCGCCAGGCCTCCAGCGCCTGCTGATCTCCACCGGGAACCGCAAGGTCCTTTACCCTGGTGTCGGCATGCACCGCCAGGCCGATGATCGTCGCGTCGGCGATGATCATTGCCACTCCCTTTATCTTGTGCCCGGTGTAGATCTGCCCCCACCCGGGCAGGATCGCTGATCGGAAAAGCGCCCCACCGGGAGTGACCACGTTCGCGGAGTCTGAAACCGCCTCACCGACCTCCGAACCGGGAGGAGGCTCTTCCACCTGGGCGTGGAGAACCCCCGGGAGAGAGAGGATCAGCAGCAGGGAGAGGGAGAGAGAGGGGGAGAGGAAAAGGGAGAGCAGGGCCGTCGTCGGTTTCGACTCACGATCCCTCATATCGTCAGAGAGGGAGGCGGACCTTGAGTGCCCGGGGTCGGCAGGAGACATCGAGTACGGTCATACCGGTCTCATAGATCTCACCATCCGCATGCAGAAGGATCGGTTCCTCGGCCGTGATGCGTACGCGCGGTGCCTTCACCATCGAGATGATGGGCAGGTGCGTGTGCTCTCCCTTTGAGATCTGCGGCAGTTTTCTCAACGCCATGGGTATCGATACATCATGGATGATGCAGATCTGGAAAATCCCGTCATCAGTCACCGCGTCCGGCACCACCCTGAATCCGCCCCCCTCCCGATTGCCGATTCCGACCGTCAGCATGAAGGTCAGGTCGTCCCATTTGAAATCATCCGTCTCTGCCGTCATGGGGATGGAGCGGTACATGAACAACGACTGTATCACCGTCACCAGATAGAGCGGGAAGCCCCTGAGACGCTTGTGTCGGCGGCTGTATACCGAAACCGCCGCTCCGAAGCCCATGCTTATCGTATTGAAGAAGTAGTGCTCCCCGAACAGCCCGACATCGGACCTTCCCACCACACCATCGGTGAGAACGGAGATCGCGCCTTCCAGGTCCTCGGGGATTCCCTGGCTTCCCACGAAGTCGTTCCCCGATCCTGAAGGAATTACACCGAGGGTCGCGTTGCTGTCCCACATGCCGGTGGCGACCTCATGAACGGTTCCGTCACCACCCACGGCAACGATCGTATCGAAACCATCGCGGGCCGCATCCCGCGCCAGTTCCTTCGCGTGTCCTTCAGCCTGTGTATGGAAGAGGGAGAACTCATGACCCGTGGCCTTGAGGGCATCCACGATGTCTGGCTCTCTCTGCCTGACCAGCCCTCGCCCGGCGACCGGGTTCACTATGAGTGCCATGGAACCTACCGGCGTGACTTCCCGCACTCTCTCCTGCGTCTCCGGCCTGGTGTCGCGCCTCTTCGCTTCGTCCACAATCAGCCCCCTGCCCTGCAACCCTGTGGTTGCCTGCTGGATAGTATATCTGGCGGGGAAGGGTGGGAATCGAACCCACCCCGGACGCTACGAACGCCCGGCAAAAGGCTTTGAAGGCCTCGGGGGCCACCAGACCCCATCAATCCCCGCGAATGTCACAGCCTACTTCCTTCACGCTTATAATGCATCTATATCACTACCACCAGTTCGATTCCAACACATCCGTCCTTCGGGAGATCCCTGACGGCGACGGCCGAGCGGGCCGGCGGGGGGTCCCCGACCACCTCCCCGTAGAGAGCGTTGAAGGCTGCGAAGTCGTTCATGTCCGCAAGGTAGACAACGGCCTTCACCACATCCTCCCAGCCTGCCTCGGCCTCCTTCAGGATCGCGGAAAGGTTGCTGAGTACCTGCTTCGTTTCAGCCTCGATGCCTCCCGTGACGATCTCCATGGTCGCGGGATCGAGTCCTATCTGCATGGCGGTCAGTATCATCCGCCCGCCGCCTCCGTCAGTAACCTCAATAGCCTGGCTGTACGGCCCGATCGCCGCCGGGGCCCTGTCTGTCTGTATCGCTCGTTTCGCCATGGAAGGTACTCCCTGGGGGGTTGTTGTGATCACTCCCGGCTCTCACCGGCTGCACAGGCCGGCGGGAGGCCATCAAGAAGTTCCCGGATCCCCTTGCCTGGCCCTTCCCGGTCGACCAGTGATTGCGCCTCATCAACACCCAGACCGCCCCGAAGCATGAGAATGGCTATCCGCACCTCCTCAGCCGCCGACCGCAGGGCGCCGTCAGCTTCATCGAATCCGACTCCGCAGGCCAGCATGACGATCCGGCGCGCTCTGGCGCGGAGCTTGTCGCTTGTCGGCCGCACGTCGACCATCAGGTTCCCGTACACCTTCCCCATCTTCACGAAGGCAGCTGTGGTAAGCATGTTCAGGATCATTTTGGTGGCCGTGCCCGACTTCAACCGGGTCGATCCTGCCAGAATCTCGGGACCTGTCACCGGGTTGATGGCCACGTCGACCTCCACTCCGGGCGCGCTATGGGGATTGCAGGTAAGGTAGATCGTGGCAAGACCTCCGGCACGGGCGCTCTCGAGCGCTCCGAGCACATACGGCGTGCGGGTACTCGCGGTGATCCCCACCACAACATCGCCCCGTTCCGCGCCGGCTTCCTCGAGGTCCCGCCAGCCCTGCTCCCGCTCATCTTCCCGTCCCTCACTCGATCGCACGAGAGCATCCCTGCCGCCGGCGATGATCCCCGTCACCCGGGATGGATCGGAACCGAATGTAGGCGGGCATTCACTCGCGTCGAGCACACCGAGCCGGCCGCTTGTCCCCGCTCCTGTATAGAAGAGGCGACCGCCATGTTCGAATGAGGAGACGATCAGCTCAACAGCTTCCGCCACCGCCGGGAGTACCGCCTCAACCGCTGCTGCAACTCCGGCGTCCTCGCGATTCATGACGCGCAGGAAATCAATGGCCGTCAATGTATCGGGATGGGGCACACCATCAGGAAGTGACTCGGTCACGAGCCAGTCGAGCTGTTCTGAAAGCGTTCGCAGGTTCTCGCGATCTTCGGCTTCCGGGCCGGCTGATGCTCCCTGTTCGCCGGTCACACCCGGTGTCATGTCGCGTGACAGGCGTCGGCACCGAGAGCGATGCCGGGCTCGGTCGGAAAGACGTGGCGACTATGTAATAGCCGTGTGCTATTACGAGGAGGCGCAACGCATCCGGTCGAGATGCGGCAGCGCTCGAATACAACGATTGTCGCGTGACAGGGCACCGTTTACTTACGTTTGGCTCTGACCTGCGGGGAGCGTTCCTGCCACTCAACGAGCAGTGGCGCCGCGACGAAGATCGATGAATACGTCCCGATGATCACACCGATCATGAGCGCGAACGCGAAATCGTGGATAACCGGTCCGCCGAACATCCAGAGGATGAACACCACGATGAAGGTGGTCACCGAGGTGACGACGGTCCGGCTGAGCGTTTCGTTGATCGCCTTGTTGATGATCCAGTCGTACTTTTCCTGCCGGTAGCGCTTGAGATCTTCCCTGATCCTGTCGAGCACAACGATCGTGTCGTTGAGTGAGTACCCGACGATGGTGAGCAGGGCGGCTACGATCGGGAGGCTGATCTCGATATCGAGAAGGCTGAAGAGTCCGATCACGAGCACGATGTCGTGAAACAGGGTCATGACACTCACCGCGGCGAATCGGAATTCGAAACGCCAGGAGATGTAGATGAGGATGCCGATCAGCGCCCAGAAGATCGCCATGATCATCTTGCCCCGCATCTCCCGACCCATCTTCGGTCCCACCTCATCGGTTGACCGCACCTCCACCTCATTGCCGGGGAAGGCATCCGCTATGGCATCCCGGATCTGCTGGGCCGCGACTTCCATCTCGGTCTGTTCAAGACGCTCAATCCGTATGAAGTAGTGAGCGTCCTCATCGATATCGTGCGTGACTTCCGGGCTCTTCCCGGTAGCGCTCGCGATCGCCTGCCGGAGGTCGCCGACCGGCACCGGTTCCTCGAACGCGATCCGCATCATCAGACCGCCCTCGAAATCGATGGAGTAGTTCGGTCCGCCGTGGAGCACCAGACTGACGATCCCGATCAGAATGAACGCGGCCGAGACGATATAGGCGGTGCGCCTTACGGAGAGGAAGTTGTAATCAGCCTTAACGAACAGATCCACCGCTCGACTCCTTAGATGCTCAATTCCTGCGTTACCGCCTGATCGAGCTTACGATCAAACATCAGGCGGGTGACGATGAGCGCCGTGAATACCGATGAAATGATACCCACCGAGAGGGTGAGCGCGAATCCCCGGATAGGACCGGTTCCGAACTGGTAGAGCACGAGCGCCGTGATGAGGGTTGTTACGTTGGCATCAAGAATGGCGCTTCTGGCGTTCGCGTACCCCGATTCGACCGCCGCCCGGACCGTCTTGCCCGCCCTCAGTTCTTCCTTGATCCTGTCGTAGATGAGTACGTTGGCATCCACCGCCATACCCATGGTGAGAATGATGCCGGCGATGCCGGGCAGAGTCAGTGTGAATCCGAAGCCCGCGAGCACCGCCAGGATGAAGAGGATGTTCAGCAGGAGGGCCACGTTGGCGATCAGGCCCGATCCCCGGTAGTAGGCGATCATGAAGAGCAGCACAGCTATAAGGCCTATCAGGGTCGAGATGGTGCCCGCCTTGATGCTGTCCGCCCCGAGGCTCGGACTGATGGTCCGGTTCTCCACGATGTTCGCTGGAGCCGGGAGAGCACCTGATTCAAGCGTGATGGCGATATTCCGGGCTTCAGTGTGATCGTTGATACCGGTGATGCGCGCCTCTCTTCCCAGCGCGGACTGAATAACCGGTGCTACCGCAACGCGGCCGTCGAGGATGATCGCCATGCGCCTACCGATATTGGCCTTTGTAAAGCGAGAGAGGACCTTGCCGCCCTCGTTGTTCATACGGAAATTCACGATCGGCTGACCTGCCGCCTCGGGATCCTGAGGACCGCCGATCGAGACATCCGCGCCTTCGAGCATATCTCCGGTGATGACCGGTCCCTCGGTGAGAAAGAGTTCGCGGTAGGTTGTCCCGTCGGTCGTCGTGAATCGATCATCGGTCCACATCGCCCAGTGGAATTCAGCGTCCCGGGGGATAAGGCTGCTGACCTGCGGCAGAGCGAGGATTCGGTCGACCCAGACCATCCTGGTCTCCTGTGCCCATACAACATCGGGCGCGCTCGGGTCGGTCAGGAGGTAACCGTTGAGAGGATTCGTGGGGATTGCGGTGGTGTCGGCCGCGGTCGAGTCGAATCCGGCGATACCGGGAAGACCGGTCGCCTCCGGTTCGATCAGGTGGAGCCCGATCCACTCTTTATCGATCTGACCCGAGACGAGACCATCATAGAGAGCCCTGTTGATCCGGTTTATCAGGTCAACAAGAATATCCCCCGTTTTCAGGAGGTTGTAGGTCAGCACGGCGGTGCGCCCGACGAGGTCGCGCGCCGTCTCGGGATTATCAACGCCGGCAAGCTGGATGATGATCCGATTCCTGCCCTGCGTCTGGATGATCGGTTCCGAGATCCCGTACTGATCAATCCTGTTGCGGATGACCCCGACGAACCGCTCCTGGGCATCGTCTCTGGCATCGGCCGGAATTGCTTCAAGGTCGATCTCAAGAACCAGGTGCATACCACCCTTCAGGTCGAGACCGAGTTTGATCGCATCTGACTCAAGCGTCTGCCAGGCCTGCGGTTCTTCCAGTTTCATCCTCTCGCGTTCCCCTTTGTCCATGGTGACCACGCGGACCGTAGGCCAGAGCGACCATATGGAGCCCAGGATAAAGACGATGACAAGCCCTATGCGGAATCGATTGTCCCGTTTCACACTGATTACTGCCTCATCGAAGAGGTAATGAGCCGAGCGGAGGATATCGCCGCCCCGTGAAGCCCTGAAAACTACGGACCCATGCAGGAGGTGTCAACTACCGGGGTCCTGTTACTTGTCATGGGAGAGCGGTCGGGGCTATCTTCTGCTCATGCTCTCCCGCCTGAACACACTCGCTATCCGGGTCCTGGTCTGGGTCGCCCTGCCCTGGCTGCTCTCATATGCCGGGCGATTTCTCGACATCAGGCTCTCGCTCTCCACCCTCTCTGCGCCGGTACAGGTTCTGCTGATACTGCCGGGCGGTATCGGCCTGCTACTGGCTCTCTGGGGGGCGCTCCAGCGGAGCATGCTGGGCACCTTTCTGACTGAGGAGGACAAACTCGAGGGTCGAACCGGGCTGCAGACCGAAGGACCGTATCATCTGACGCGTCATCCGGTGTACTGGGGGTACTCCCTGCTGCTGCTCGGGTGGGCGGGAGCGTTCCGCATATCCACCGGTCTCCTGCTCGTCGTGCCGGTGGTCACGGCAGCGTGGATCCTCTACGTCCTCGTTGTTGAGGAGCCGGCCCTGCTTGAGCGGTACGGCCCGAGGGCCCGGAAATGGCGCGCGACAACCCCCCTCGTGCCTGATCCCCGTCGTTGGCGATCCGCGGTCTCCCCTCCATCGATTCCCCCTCTCTACCTTTTTCTGAGAGGATTGTGCCGGCCGCTGCTGAGGGCCTGGTGCGGGCTTGCACACCCTCCAATTTCGAGTGTGCCTCCCGAGGGTCCGCTGGTGGTGGTCGCCAACCATCGATCGTATCTGGATGGATTCCTTCTCGCCGCCGCGTTCCCCCGGCCGATCTTGTTCCTCACCTCGGCGGAAGCGTTCCGCTCCACATGGCAGCGGCAATTTCTCCGCGGTCTCGGCTGCATCCGGTTGAGGCGCTATGCCCCCGACGCGGGCGCGATCAGGGCGATGATGCAGACCCTCCGGGCCGGGGGGGTTGTCGGCATCTTTCCTGAAGGAGAGCGTTCGTGGGATGGCGGGCCATCTCCCATCCTGCCGGGGGTGTCGAGGATGCTCGTTCTGGCCGGGGCACCCGTGGTAGCGATCAATCTCGCCGGTTCGTATCGGCTGTGGCCCCGGTGGGGCCGCGGTCCGAGGCGAGCGGAAGTAGTCGTCACCTGGGGGGATCCCACCCCTCCCGGGCGACGGGACCGTGATATCGAACTGCGGCTTGTGAATGATCTTTCCAGTCACCCCTCGGATCCCTCACCGCGCAGTCGCAGCGCCGCCGACATCGGACGTCTGCTCTGGCGCTGTCCCGCCTGCGGCCTATCCAACGCGATCCGGGGGTTGCCCGACGGCAGGGTCTACTGTCTGGGGTGTGATATCCAGGGCCGGCTCCATGACGGCACCCACCTTGAATTCGGTTCTGACGGGCCTCACCCTCTGCGCACGTGGGCCCGCAGTGTGGCGCTCAACGGTGAGGAACGCCGCGCGCTCGCTCCTCCGGGACCCGATCCGAACCGGCGATGGTCCTTCCTGCGGCTATCTGATGGAAGGGGGGATAATCCGCTTACGAAGCGGGGCAAGGGCGAGGCCGTTCTCACTCCCGAGGCCCTCGTGCTGCGGGCCCGGCGGTGGCGGGCCTACATTCCCGCCGCATCGATCAGGTCCGTTACGGTCGAGGGGAGTCACAAACTGCAGGTTGCCACCTCCGACCGGATCTACGAGATCCGTTACCGGCGCGGGAGCCCACGAGGCCCCCGCACCCATGTCGAAGCCTGGCTTGACAGCCGCGGGATTATCTACCGCCGCGGCTGATCGGCTGGTGCCCTGTCACGCAACAATCGTTGCATGGTACTAGTGCCCTGTCACGCAACAACTGTCGCATTCGAGCGGCGCCGAATCCCGACCTGCTGCGTTCCGCCTCCTCGCCTAAGTACACCGCTCCGGAATTGCGGTGCTGCACCGAGAGCGCCGAGGCGTTCGGCCAGCAAGGCACGAGGAGGAAGGATAGCAGTGGCTATCGTGACGACGAACAACGACGC
>SDBT01001934.1_pt1 | contig 37199 bp, 32 predicted proteins | sample 2277101 | NCBI WGS metagenome assembly SDBT01 (sample SAMN10404973, study PRJNA504765) | marine sediment metagenome | isolation source: marine sediment core GS10_PC15, 103 cmbsf | place: Arctic Ocean: Southern Knipovich Ridge | collected 2010 | reverse complement strand
TTTGGGATTGGACCGATTGGTTGATCGGATTAATTGGACTTATGGTGATTACCGCATTGTTTTATCCATTGAAAAGAAAATTAAAAATCAAAAAAATACAGGAAATTGACTTTACTAAAAATTTGTTGACGTATATTTTTTATTTTATTATTTTTCTAGTATTATTTGCTATTGGCTGGCTCACTACAGCATCATTAAATATACATGACTTAATTGATGGTAGCACTCGATATTTGGCATTTTCAGGGAGTTTGTTATTTATACATTCCATTAAGCATGAATCTATTAATATATTTGATTTAAAACATAAAAATATTCAAACCGTTGTTGCAATACTATTATTACTATTTTGTTCTTTTGCAGGATACATAAGTGATGATCCTGTTATAAGTACAGCTTCCATTGTATCATTACCATTTCTTGTAGTATTATTATTTGGAAAACATATACGTCATTTAGAACGAGCAAAATTCTATCCAATATTCATTTTTGCGATGTTTGTCGTGTCACGGGAAGCGTGGTTTTTGATTCCATTATTATTACTTTTCTTTGTGTTGCGTAGTTATAATTATTTGCTTTATCAAAAGGTATATCCAAGTTTTGGTGTTACAGATGATCAAAGTTGACAAAGATGAGTGCGATTTTTGTGGTGCTTGTGTAGCTGTGTGTCCCGTTGATTGTATTGAATTATTCGAAAAAGATATCGAAATCGATTATGAAAAATGCACGGATTGTAAATTGTGTATCTATGTTTGCCCAATTGAAGTTTTAAGTTATGTGGAATACAAAACAGTTTGATATTGTCGTAGTTGGGGCCGGTCCTGCCGGTTCTACATTTGCAAGAATATCGGCTAGTAATGGACTTTCTGTTTTACTTTTAGAAAGAAAAAGTCGAATCGGTGTACCGGTAAGGTGTGGTGAAGGCATAATGGATTCAGGCTTACGTTTATTCCACGAACCACGCTCCGAATGGATATCGAGTACCATAGATAAATTTTGTTTTGTTGCACCAAATGGAACTAGCACAACTGTCAAATTGCAAGAGAAAGGTTATATAATTAATCGGATAATATTTGATAATGATTTAGCCAAATTTGCAGAAAATGAAGGAGCAACAGTTGTTACAAATGCCGCTGTAACTGATTTGATATTTGAAAATGATAAAGTTACTGGAGTTAAAGGGATATATAATAGTGAACCATTTAAAATAAAAACTAAATTAGTAATTGGTGCAGATGGTGTAGAAAGTCGGATTGGAAGAATGGCAGGTATAGATACTAAATTAAACTTAAATGATATTAGCTCGGGATATCAAAAAACAATATCCGGTATTAAAGTAAAAAAGGATACTTGTTCATTTAATACTTCAAATAAATTAGCTCCGGGTGGTTATATCTGGATATTCCCAAAAGGAGAAGAGTTAGCAAATGTCGGCATAGGTATTTCAGGGAAAAACATAATTAATAGTGAATCTGCAAAAAGAAGATTAAACAAATTTATTAAGTCAAAATATCCCGATCATAAAGTAGAATCAATTTCTGTAGGTGGGGTCCCGTTATCAAAAGTGGTTAAACAAATGGTAACGGATGGCGTGATGTTGGTAGGTGATGCGGCAAGAACCGTTAACCCTTTATCAGGTGGTGGAATAACATTAGGAATGAAAAGTGCTAGACAGGCTGCAGAAGTAGCTATTAAAGTATTAAAAAATGGTAAAGAACCTTCTAAAATAAATTTATTTGAATATCAAAAACGATGGATGAATACTGACGGGAAACAAATTAATAGGTTATATAGAATAAAAAAAGTAGTAGTTAAATTGACAGATAAGGATTTAAATAATATTACTTATAAGGTAAATAAATTACCTATCGAAAAACGTAGTATGACAAGATTATTCAGCACTTTAATTCCACAGAAACCGTCTCTATTAATTGATGTTGCAAAAGTTTTTGCAGGTTTTTAATGGATAGAAATAGTCTCTTAAAAAAATTAAAATTATCTGACTTTGTGGCACTAGATTTTGAAACTACAGGAGTTGATTCGGTAAATGATAGAATTATTGAAGTAGCTGCAATACGGTTTACAGAAGGCAAAGTATCCGATAAATTCGTAAAATTAGTAAATCCGGGACGTCCGATTCCGGATTTTATTTCAAATATAACCAATATCTCCAATGACATGGTAAAAGATGCTCCTTTTGAGGAAGAAATTGTTGAAGAATTAATCAAATTTATTGGAGATTCACCGATTGTTGCCCACAACACTCCTTTTGATATTGCTTTTTTACGAGAATTAGCAAATCGCCATAGTATAAAATTCATTGAGCCTGATTTATATGATTCGCTACCAATCGCACGTACATTTTTATATCATTTACCGGCTTTTAATTTAGGTGTAATATCCGAATATTATGGACTATCAGCAGAAGGATCGCATCGTGCGGAAAAAGATACTGAAAACTGTGGTATGGTATTTTTAAATCTAATTGAAGAAGCCGCAAGCTATCCACTAAATGTTATATCAAAAATATTAGCGCTTTTAAAAAGTACTGATTTGCACAATAAATCGTTATTTATAAACATTGCCAATGAATTGACTAAGATCGGCGAATTAAAGAAAGGATTAACTAAATCTAAAGAAAATCATACGGTGCAAGACAATGTATATTTTCATGATGGAAATCAAACAATTTCCGGTTTAACTGCGGAAGATGTATTGGGGGAGAACGGGACGTTAAGTAATGTTTTAGATGGCTATGAAATAAGATCTCAGCAAATAGAATACTCAAATTTTGTAGATGATATAATTAATGGAGAAGATCAGATAGGAGTCGTTGAAGCCGGAACTGGATTAGGTAAATCTTTTGCTTATTTATTTCCCGCATTAAAGCGAACAGAGCATTTTACTGAGAATGGGCCGGTGGTAATCTCTTGTTATACAAAAAATTTACAAGATCAATTATTTTATAAAGATTTACCAATTATTGCTGATGCATTAAATATTCCTGTCAAAGCGGTAAAATTAAAGGGAAGAAATAATTATATTTGCTTAACACGACTAAATTGGTTAATCGCAGATGCAGTGCGAACATTAAATGAAAGGGAAATTGAAAAGATATTACCATTATTAGTTTGGTTGGAATGGACAAATACCGGAGACCTTTCAGAATGTAACGGTTTTTGGAATTCACGTCCTGGCAAAATTGCCTTTTTTATACAAAGTGAACCCGGTTTTTGTACCACAAAATTATGTGCTCGTAATAACGGATGTTTTTTTGGACGTGTACGACGCGATTTATACGAAGCTTCGATCATAATCGTAAATCACGCGCTGTTATTATCGGAAATTACAATGCCGGGTTTTTTGCCAATGTTTAACACCGTTATAATAGATGAGGCGCATAATTTAGTTCCCGTTGCATATAAACAGCTAAGCCATGAAATGGATCAAATCGGATACGTATCGTATCTGCAGAGTATCGATCCAAAATATCGAGGAAATAAGCGCTGGAATAATATGTTAAGTGCTGTCGGCGGTTTGCATCCTGAATTTATCGCTTTGCAAAAAGCGATGAGTGAAGCAGTCGCATTTGCGATAGAGACATTAAAAAGATTTTTTGAAAAATACGGAATAAATGTGGAAGCAGAATTCAATATCGATTCGGTCTATACACAAAAAAATATAATTAGCAAACTTGAAGAAGAATATATTTCCTCCGCTAGCGAATTAGAGCAGTTGATTAATGCTTTAAAAGAATTACAAATTGCCATTGAAAAGACAGCGAACACTTTATTGGAAAAAGACCCGGAACGCAAAGATTATGATGAATTGCACCAAGTATTAAATCAACATAAAGACATATTAAGCGGACTTATAAATAATGTAGTTTTACTGACTTCCGAGCAGAATCCGGAAAATGTGTATTGGAAAGAAGGAGATTTTAAAATACGAAACGGTATCAAGGAATTAATGTTGTCGCTGCATGCTTCCCCGGTTGATGTATCCGAAAAATTGAATTCGTTATTTTTTAAAAATATAGGCAGCTGCGTTTTAACTTCTGCCACCCTTCGAGTTAATAGCGAATTTGATTATTATTTCCGACGCACCGGACTTGATCGAATCATAGAAAAAACAGTCAAGACAGATTATTTTCCAAGTCCTTTTTATTATGAAGATCAAGTTACCTATTTGCAATATGGAAATCGTAAAAGTATAACATCTGATCCGGTTTCAATTGCAAAAATAATTGAAATGATAAGCAAAAAATATAATCAACGAATCATGGTACTTTTTACAGCGCGGAATTCTTTAACAGGTGTTTATAATGAATTGAAAAAAAGTTCAATTGGGAAAAATTTACCTATATTCGCACAGATATTTAATTCATCAAGACAATCATTAATAGACGCTATGAAAAGGACGTCAAATGGTGTATTATTAGGAACTTCTGCATTTTGGGAAGGTGTGGATTTACCGGGTGAATTATTACAAATTCTTATTATAACAAAACTTCCGTTCGATGTACCAACTGAACCTACCATAAGAGCATATTCTGAGATGCTTGAGATGTCCGGTGATAATTCATTTATTAATTTCGCGGTACCCGAATCCGTTATGCGCTTTAGACAAGGATTTGGCAGATTAATCCGCACAATGACAGATGAAGGTATTTTTATAGTATTAGATGACAGGATCGTCACGAAGCGCTACGGAACAAATTTTAGCGAAGCAATCCCGGTTCAGATGCAAGTGTTTACTGATATCAATGAATTAGAATAAATTAATTTATTATTCTCAATTTCCAAAGTTGTGTAGTAATAGATTAATATCATAAATTTACCTATGTTGACCGTATCCGTTGAGCACAGAAAGTACTCTGCTGAGGATTTTAAGAAATTCTTAGAGCATCCTGTACGAGTTAAACTATCATCTCAAGTAAAAAAATCCATTAACGATTCACATCGTATTTTCATTAATCTGCAGAAGAAGAATGTAAAGATTTATGGCGTGAATACCGGTTTTGGAAAATTAAGTCATGTATCAATTGATAAAAAAGACCAAATGCAATTACAATTGAATTTGATTAGGAGTCACGCTGTTGGAATCGGTAAACCGATAGATTTTGGTTTGGTTCGCATTATAATGTTTTTAAAATTATTAACTTATGCGAAAGGAGTAAGTGGAATTCGCAAAGCAGTAGCCGACCAAATCGTCAAATTTTTAAATCATGATCTGTTACCGATAATTCCACGAAAAGGTTCGGTTGGGGCAAGCGGTGATCTTGCTCCAATGGCGCACATGGCTTTAGCATTGATCGGTGAGGGAGAGGTACATTTCCAAAATCGAATTATTCCAAGTATGCTTGCCTTAAAAGAAATTGGATTGGAACCATTAAAATTGCATCCCAAAGAGGGTCTGAGTTTGATCAATGGGACTCAAGTCTCTACGGCTTTCGCAGTAAAAGCAGTAACTACAGCACAAAATTTATTTCTTACTGCAGATATTGTTGGTGCATTATCCATAGAAGCAAGTTTGTCATCCCGAAATGTATTTAAAGCAAATATCCATAAATTAAAGGACCATAAAGGACAACAATTAGTTGCAAAAAATATTTGGGATTTGCTCAAAAATAGTGAAATAGTTGCCTCGCACAATAATTGTGAGAGAATTCAAGATCCTTATAGTATTCGTTGCATTCCGCATATACACGGAGCAAGTCGCGAATCTTTCCACTATTCGAAACAGATAATCGAACAAGAAATCAATAGTGTAAGTGATAATCCGTTAATATTAGCTGATGGCTCAGTATACAGTTCGGGTCATTTTCATGCTGAATATGTCGCTCAAGCGATGGATAATCTTGCAATTGCAATGTGTGAGATAGGTGCAATTTCTGAAAGGCGGACTAATTATTTTATGAAAGGAATTGAACCATCTATTCCTCCATTTGTTGTAAGCAAACCGGGTATTGAATCAGGATGTATGATAGTTCATGTTACGGCGGCAGCCTTGGCATCGGAAAATAAAACGTTAGCTCATCCGGCAAGTACAGATTCAATTTCGACATCTGCCGGACAAGAAGATATTGTCAGCATGGCACCCTGGGCAGGCAGGAAAGCATTACGAATAATTGAAAATGTAACATATATTTTAGCAGCAGAGTTATTAGTTGCGGCTCGCGCAACAATATTATTTCATAAAAAATTAAATCCCGGTAACGGCACTAAACCTGTATTAAATTTGTTAAAAAGACATATCAAAATGCAGCAGGGTGATCATCCCTATAGTAAAGATTTAGAAGTAATTGTTGAATTAATTCGATCCGGTAAGATCGTTCAATCTGTATTAAACAAAGTAACATTAAAATAATTATTATATGAGTAATCGGCCTCCGTTTAAATATTCGTTAACTTTTGATGATGTTTTACTTGTTCCGCAAAAATCATCAATACTTCCTCGAGATGTTGATCTATCTACAAGATTAACAAAGTCGATATCGTTAAATATTCCGATTTTAAGCGCAGCTATGGATACTGTTACGGAATCAGCAATGGCAATCGCTTTAGCGCGTGCCGGCGGAATGGGAGTGATTCACAAAAATTTAAGTATAGCAAATCAAGTTGAAATGGTTGATATTGTTAAAAGATCGGAAAGCGGAATGATCATGAATCCAATCACTTTAGATATGGATAAATCAATTGGTGAAGCAAAAGCTTTGATGGCGAAATATAAAATTAGTGGACTTCCTGTGATCCATGGCAAGAAATTGAAAGGTATTATTACCAATAGAGATATCCGCTTTGAAGAAGATCTTTCACTATCAGTGATTGATAGAATGACAGCAAAAAATTTAATTACCGTTCCGATTGGAACGAGCCTTGAAAAAGCAAAAGAAATTCTACAAAAACATCGAATCGAAAAATTATTGGTAGTAGATAAAAATGGCGAATTGGTTGGACTAATAACTGTAAAAGATATTCAGAAAAAGGAACAGTTTCCTAATTCATGTAAAGATAAAGGTGGTCGTTTACGGGTTGCGGCAGCAGTAGGAGTTGGCAAAGATGCCGTTGAACGTGCCGAAGCGTTAAATCAAGCTCAAGTAGATGCTATTGTAATAGATACCGCGCATGGTCACTCAAAAGGTGTGTTAAATACCGTTGAAATAATAAAATCTAAGATTGGAAATACCAATTTAATTGTAGGGAATGTTGCCACAACCGAAGGCACTAAAGCTTTAATTGAGAGTGGTGTGGATTCCGTAAAAATCGGAATTGGAGCTGGAGCAAGTTGCACAACCAGGGTAATTGCCGGGATTGGTGTTCCACAGCTTTCAGCAATTATGGACGGAGTTGATGAAGCAAGAAAACATGGTATTCCGGTAATCGCCGATGGTGGTATCCGTTATAGTGGTGACATCGCTAAAGCGATTGCAGCCGGTGCAGATGTTGTGATGTTAGGTAGTTTGTTAGCCGGAATGGAAGAAAGCCCCGGTGAATTAATTTTATACGAAGGTCGACAATACAAAGCGTATCGTGGAATGGGTTCTTTAGGTGCTATGAGCCATGGCAGCGGCGATAGATATTTTCAGGAAGGAACGGAAGCGACAAAATTAGTTCCGGAAGGAATAGAAGGAATGGTTCCTTACAGAGGTGCTGTTAGCAATGCGATACATCAATTATTGGGCGGAGTTAGGTCGTCAATGGGATATTGTGGTGTAAGCACTATTAATGAATTTGGGAAGAATTCAAAGTTTATACAAATCTCAACGGCCGGAATTAAAGAAAGCCACCCGCACGAAGTACGAATTGTAAAAGAATCACCTAATTATCAAGTGTCAGATAATTAGATTAATTCTAAATAACAATTGGTGATTATTTGGTAATTGAATTCAAATGACGGGTAATTAAAGCTTTGCGACGCCCCGCTGTTTTTTTATGTATTAAATTTTTTGAAGCCATTTTATCAATAAAGCTAACAGTTTCCTTATAAAATCCTTCGGCTTTCTTTTGATCTTTTGTTGCTAAGACTTTTTTAATTAGTGTACGCATTTTTGATCTGTTCCGTGAATTAATTTCGTTACGGACTTTATCTTGCCGTTCGCGTTTAATTTGTTGTGCATGTCTATCCATTAAGTGTTAATATTCCTTTATATTTGGGGCGAGAAATTATTTTGATATTTTGTATAAGTCAATGTCTATCATTATTTTATTTAGTATTGCATTTTAATATTTGTAATTAATATTTCTCTGCCATTGACCGCAATAGATTTATCGAAGTAATTTTAGCCATTATGGCAGAGTTTAAAGTACATGCAGATTATGTACCAAGCGGTGATCAACCTTCCGCTATAAAGGAATTAGTGGCCGGACTTAAACAGGGCACAAAACATCAAACTTTACTTGGAGTAACCGGTTCCGGAAAAACATTTACTGTTGCCAAAGTTATTGAAGAGGTACAAAAACCAACCTTAATTATCTCGCATAATAAAACTTTGGCTGCACAATTGTATGGAGAATTCAAGGCACTTTTTCCAAATAATGCTGTGGAATATTTTATTAGTTATTATGATTTTTATCAACCGGAAGCATATTTACCGGTTACCGATACATTTATCGAAAAAGATTTTTCGATGAACGATGAAATTGATAAACTACGATTAAAAACCACAAGTTCCTTAATTGAAAGGAAAGACGTGATAGTGGTCAGTTCAGTTTCGTGCATTTATGGCATTGGGTCACCAAGTGATTATAAAAAGAATGTAGTTAAATTGGAAAAAGGTAAAGCAATTGAACGACGTTCACTATTGGCGCAATTAATTGATATTTTTTACGTCAGAAATGATATGGTTTTAGAGCGCGGAAATTTTCGTGTCAAGGGAGATGTAATAGAGTTATTTCCTGCTTATACCGATACTTGTTTACGGATAGAATTATTTGGTGATATAATCGAAAATATTTCATCTTTTAACCCGATTAGCGGCGAGATTATGTTAGAAATGGATTCGGCAGCAATATTTCCTGCCAAACATTTTGTTACTGAAAGAGACGCTGTTTTAAAGGCGGTTGATGAAATAAAAATAGAATTAAATGATAGAGTAAAGGAATTGCAATTACAAGGTAAATTACTTGAAGCACAACGAATTGAGCAGAGAACAAATTTTGATTTGGAAATGATGCGCGAAGTAGGTTATTGTTCCGGAATAGAAAATTATTCACGCTATTTTGCTAATCGAAAGCCGGGTGAAAGACCTTGGACATTAATCGACTTTTTTCCAAAGAATTTTATTACAATTCTGGATGAATCACATGTATCTTTACCGCAAATCAGGGGTATGTATAACGGTGATAGAAAACGTAAGGAAGTACTTGTAGATTATGGATTTAGATTGCCAAGTGCATTGGATAACCGTCCATTAAAAATTGAAGAATTTCTACCATTGCAAAATCAAATAATATATGCATCTGCTACTCCGGCTGATACGGAACTGGAGTTAAGCAAAGGTGTCATAGTTGAACAGATTATTCGTCCTACCGGATTAATTGATCCTGAGGTTGAGATCAGGGGAACTAAGGGACAAATTGATAATCTAATTGGAGAAATCCGTAACCGCGTTAGTAAACACGAACGTACTTTAATTACTACATTAACAAAACGTATGTCTGAAGATTTGACGGAATACTTACGCGGTATGAATATTAGAGTAAAATATTTACATTCTGAGGTAAAATCTGTTGAACGCGTGAAAATTTTACGTGACCTTCGTTTAGGTGAGTTTGATGTACTTGTCGGAATTAATCTGTTACGAGAAGGTTTGGATTTGCCGGAGGTATCGCTAGTAGCGGTATTGGACGCTGATAAACAAGGGTTTTTACGCTCAAAGAGTGCCTTAATGCAGGTTGCCGGAAGAGCCGCTCGCAACATTCGAGGTCTTGTAATTTTGTATGGAGATAAAATTACCGAAGCTATGGATTATTTGCTCAGCGAAACTGCAAGACGACGAACAATACAAGATGAGTACAATAAATTGCATCGGATTACTCCGAAATCAATTTATAAATCAACCGAAGACGTAATGCACACTACCGCCGTAGCCGATGCTTACCGGAAAGAAGAATTTGAATATAAGTCGAATAGACGTATTAGTGATTTTGATTTATTGGATAAGCAAGCCGCTTTGGAGATGATGCGAAAAGAAATGTTAAACGCTGCAGAAAAATTAGAATTTGAGCAAGCCGCTTCTCTTAGAGATGAAATAATTAAGTTAGAAAAAGAAGTTGGCGCTAAATTCGGATAGAAAATATTATATAATACATTATTATTTATGGAAAATCAGATGAAAATATTGGTAACAGGCGGTGCGGGTTATATTGGTTCACACATAGTATTTGAATTGTGTGACGCAGGATATGAAGTTACTATTTATGATGATATGTCTCTCGGTAGAGAAGAAAACATTGATAACAGAGCAGAATTTGTACTTGGTTCAACTTTAGATAAACCACAATTAGTAAAAACGATCAGCAGGGATAAGTTTGATGCAGTTATTCATCTAGCAGCATGGAAAGCTGCTGGCGAATCTATGGTAAAACCGGATAAATATGCTGAAAATAATATCATCGGTTCCATGAATCTATTAAATGCAGTTAGCGCTGCTAATATCAAGAATTTTGTATTTTCATCAACTGCTGCTGTCTATGGTTTTCCTAGTTATCTTCCGATTGATGAACAACACCCGGTAAACCCTTCGAATTATTACGGTTATACAAAAGTATTCGTAGAAGATAACCTAAAGTGGTACAGCCAATTAAAAGGATTAAATTATGCTGCATTAAGATATTTTAACGCAGCCGGTTATGACGTAGACGGTAGGATTACTGGAAAGGAAAAAAATCCAAATAACTTATTACCGATCATAATGGAAACGGCCTGTGGAATGCGTGATAAAGTGCAAGTTTATGGCGCTGATTACGACACAATTGATGGTACAGGCGTTAGAGATTATGTTCATGTAAATGATTTGGCAACAGCGCATGTGTTAGCATTAGAATATCTTGTTGAAAATAAGAAAAATTTAATTGTGAACTTATCTACAGAACGAGGATATTCGGTATTAGAAACCATCAATAAAGCAAAAGAGATCACAGGAAAAGAAATACCATATCAAATTATTGGGCGCCGTGAAGGTGATCCTGATACAGTTGTAGCGAGTTTTGAGAAAGCTAGTAAAATGCTTAATTGGAAAACTAAATATTCAGATTTGGAAATAATTTTATCTACAATGTGGAATATTTATAAATAGAAAAATATGCTAAATAATGGGATATATTTGTACAAAATATTTTAAAATCTAAAATGATTGATATCAATAAATTACAAAAACGATCTGGAATTATTGGGAATTCCGATGCCATCAAACAAGTAATTGAAATGATTGCCCAAGTTGGTCCTGTTAATATTTCCGTGTTAATTACCGGTGAATCCGGTGTTGGTAAAGAGATGATAGCCAAAGCGTTGCATTCCGTTAGTCGACGAGCAGATGCAGAGTTGATAACAGTCAATTGTGGAGCTATTCCTGAAGGAATAATTGAGAGTGAATTGTTTGGACATAAAAAGGGTGCATACACGGGTGCGGAAAGTGATCGAAAAGGATATTTTGAATCTGCGCATAAAGGCACTATTTTTCTTGATGAAATCGGCGAAACTCCACTTGATACTCAGGTTAAATTATTAAGAGTCATAGAAACCGGCGAATTTATGCGAGTTGGCGATTCTAAAACACTCTATGCAGATGTAAGAGTAATTGCTGCAACAAATAAAGATTTGGATGATTTAGTTAAAAGACGGGAATTTCGTCAAGATCTGTATTATCGGTTAAAGACCGTCACAATTAATGCTCCGACTCTTCGCCAAAGAATTGAAGACTTATTCTTTCTTGTAGAACGATTTGCTTTACAATTTACCAGAAATAATGACATAACTTATCGGGGATTTATGCCCGAAGCAATCCGTTTGATGAAACAATATGACTGGCCGGGAAATGTCAGAGAACTTAAGAATTTTGTGGAACGAATAATTGTTTTAGAAAAAGGCGAGCGAATAACGCAAGAAATGATAGAACATCATTTGGAACCGATCTCGCCTGAGATTGAGTTTAATCAGAAATTACCGGTTATTTTAGATCAATCACCGGGAAGAGCCGAACGGGAATTAATTTTAAGGCAATTATTATTATTACGGCAAGATGTAGAAGATATAAAAAAAATGATGAATGCTGAAATACAACATCCCCAAAATGATATTCAATATTTGCCGCATCTTAGAATTAAGGAAGGGATGAAAATCAGTGATAATACTAATAATTTAATACAATCAGCGGTTATCGGTGAATTTAAACTTGAGGAAATAAACCGCGAAGCGATTGAAAGAACGTTAAAATATTTTAATAATAATAGACGTGCGGCTGCTCAAGCACTTGGAATGAGTGAACGAACATTATATCGAAAAATTTCTGAATATGGATTAGAACCCAAAATTAAAAGGAAATAATTTGAAAAGATTAAATTATATTATTTTAACATCCTCGATCATAATTATTACCGGATGCGGTTATTATTCGATGGCGGGTTCAATTCCTCCACATATCAAAAGTATCGCTATACCATTGGTTAATAATCAAACTGCAGAATTCGGTATAGCCGAAAGTATTACTGACAATATCATTGAGGTATTCAATGAAGAAAATATATTGCACATCGTAGATGAGGGTAATTCCGATTCAATTTTACGCGGTACGATAATAAGTTTAGAGGATGCACCCTACACTTTCAGTAGTGAAGAAGCCGTTTCGGAATACCGAATTAATATAACTATGGATATTACTTGGAGTGATGTTGACAATGATGTTGATTTGTTAAAAAGGAGGTATTCAGGCTGGGGTGCATATGGATTGTCAGGTGATATAAATACCGATGGAATCGATAATGATGGTGACGGTAAAATTGATGAAGAAGATGATGATGAATTTGGAGAACCACGTGCATTTGCTACAAAAATTGCAATAAAAAAAATTGCCGAAGATATTGTTAATAACATTCTAACATCTTGGTAAAACTATGAAAGAGTAATAAAGGCTATGGAAAAAAAAATATTTATAAAAAATCTAAAAAAATATGATGGGAATGAAGTTACCTTAAACGGTTGGGTTTATAATGTCCGATCAATCGGTAAAATTTGGTTTTTAATTTTACGTGACGGTACCGGAATGCTGCAATGTATTATTGCAAAAAACGATGTTGATGCGGAAACATTTAAAAAAGAAAAATTATTAACACAAGAATCGTCAGTAACAATATCCGGAGTCGTTCGTTTGGAGAAACGAGCTATTGGAGGAGTTGAGCTAGGTGTAAAATCTATCGAAATACATCAAATAGCTGAAGAATTCCCGATCACACCTAAGGAGCACGGCACGGCTTTTTTAATGGACAACAGACATCTATGGATTCGTTCAAAAAGACAGCAAGCAATTTTAAAAGTACGACATCAAATTGTTAAAGCGTCGCGAGATTTTTTTGATAATAATGATTTTGTATTATTTGATGCACCAATGTTAACAGGCAATGCTGCAGAAGGAACGACAAGTTTATTTAATGTTGATTATTATGGTCGCACTGCTTTTTTATCTCAAACCGGACAGTTGTATGGTGAAGCGGGAGCGATGGCATTCAATAGAGTTTATGTTTTTGGTCCGACATTTCGTGCTGAAAAATCAAAAACCCGTAGGCATTTAACAGAATTTTGGATGCTCGAACCGGAAATCGCCTATTGCGATATCGAAGAAAATATGGAATGGGCAGAAAAATTAATTGTTTATATAACTAAACATTGCCTCGAGAATTGTAAAGAAGAGTTGAATGTGTTGAAGAGAGATGTTTCAAAATTAAAAAAAATTAAAGCACCGTTTCCTCGATTAACTTATGATGAAGCAGCTAAATTGTTAAAAGAAAACGGTGTTGATTTTGAATATGGAAGCGATTTCGGCGGAAGTGATGAAACCATAATCGCTGAACAATTTGATAGACCAGTTATAATACATCATTGGCCCGCTGATATAAAAGCTTTTTATATGAAACGAGCACCCGAGAATGAAGAATTAGCACTCGGCATGGATATATTAGCTCCAGAAGGTTACGGAGAAATTGTAGGTGGTGGTCAGCGTGAAGATGATCATGATACATTGGTTAAACGTATATTAAAACATGATTTACCAATGACTCCCTTTAAATGGTATCTTGACTTAAGAAAATATGGAAGTGTTCCGCATTCCGGTTTTGGTCTCGGTATAGAAAGAACCTTAGCATGGATTTGCGGGATTAAACATATTCGTGAAACAATTCCATTCCCACGTACCATAACAAGATTGGAACCATAATGGATTATGCGGCAAGAATCGCTGTTTTTGGCGGTAGAGAAATTGATAAAGATACCTATAACGATAGTGTAGAGATTGGAAAATTATTAGCTAATGAAAACTATTTAGTGTTCTGTGGCGGGGGTGAGGGAGTTATGGAAGCTATTTGTAAAGGAGTGAAAATTGGTAACGGAATTAGTGTTGGTTTGCTAAAAGGTGATAATCTTGAGGAAAGTAATGAGTACTTAAAAATCCCGATTCTAACTAATATGGGAATTACTCGAAATGCTTTATTAGCACTTAATTGCGACGTAGCAATTGCAATTTCCGGTAATTACGGAACGCTTAGCGAGATTGCCTATTCATTACAGTTAAAAATACCAATTATCGGTTATAAAACTTGGGATATTCAGGGTATTAACTCGGTAACTACCGTTAATGTTTTAATGACTGAGGTAAAAAAGGCGTTAAAGAATAATTAATCTTAAAAAACAACTTATTAAAATCAATAAAGAATTATAACTAATATATGAAATTTGCAGAAATTTTAGTAACCGGAAAAGTTCAGGGGGTTTGGTATCGTGATTTTGTTTTAAAGAATGCCATTGCCCTTAATCTAAGCGGTTGGGTGAGAAATAATTCTGATGGAACTGTTAGTGCTACTGTTGAAGGCGAAGAAGAAATTATAAATCAGTTGATTGATAAAATAAAAATTGGATCTCGATTATCAAAAGTTGAAGATGTAACAGTAAATTGGCAACCGTTTGAAAATAAATTTAATTCATTTAAAATTATAAGATAGAATATGAAAATTGCACTTTGTCAAATAAATACTACAGTGGGTAACTTTAACTATAATAAGGAAAATATATTAAACTATTACTCTAACGCTATTAGCATAAATGCTGATATTGTTGTATTTCCGGAATTAGCGCTAACAGGTTATCCTCCTCAGGATTTATTGTTAGAAAACGGATTTGTTACTGATAATCTAATTGTCTTAAAAGAAATTGCTAAGCAAACTACAATTCCTATGATAATCGGATTTGTTCGTGAAGAAAATGGCCGGTTGTATAATAGTGCTGCATTATGTCAAAACGGTAAGATTATAGATACTTATGATAAAATATTGTTACCAACATACGATGTATTTGACGAAGATAGATATTTTGAAAATGGGAAAGTTCCTGGGCTATGGGAACTAGAAACAAATGGAAAAAAAGTAATTGTTGGAATCCAAATTTGCGAAGATTTATGGGATAGGGAGTACGATACAAAAGTTTCAAAATTGCAAAAAGAAAAAGGTGCAGAATTAATTATAAATATTTCCGCTTCACCATATCATGAAGGAAGAATTACGGAGCGTCAGGGTCTAATTAAGGAAAAAGTAAAGGAAATTAAAATACCGTTTTTATACTGCAATTTGATTGGTGCACAGGACGAATTGATATTTGAAGGCGAATCACTTGCCTATAACGCCAATTGCGATCAAATTGCTCAAGGAAAAGTGTTTGAAGAAGATTTAATTATTGTCGATATTGCGACAACATCTAAAAAGGAATATCCGGTTTTACCAAGTGAGGAAAAATTATACAATGCGCTCTGTTTGGGTGTCAAAGATTATTTCAGGAAAACGGGCTATTCCGAAGCATTAATCGGTTTGAGTGGTGGGATTGATTCAGCGTTGGTAGCATGTATCGCAACTGATGCCTTAGGTGCAAATAAAGTGCATGGTGTTTCTATGCCATCGCATTTTTCAAGCGAACATAGTAAATCAGATGCAAAACATTTAGCTGCTAATTTGAAAATAAATTATGAAACTATCGCAATTCAGAATGTTGTCAACTCCTATGAAACATTACTTGAACCACAATTTAAAGGAACTAAACGGAACGTGGCAGAGGAGAATATTCAAGCGCGTACGCGCGGAAATATTTTGATGGCATTATCAAATAAATTTGGTTGGATGGTACTCTCAACCGGTAATAAAACTGAAATTGCTTTAGGTTATTGCACACTTTACGGCGATATGAGCGGAGGCTTATCGGTTATTTCAGATCTCTCTAAAATTGATGTTTACCGAGTTGCACATTGGGTTAATCAAATCGCCGGATATGATCGGATTCCCCAATCCACGGTTGATAAAGAACCATCGGCGGAGTTAGCTGAAGACCAAGTTGATCCGTTCGATTACGATATTGTAAGTCCGTTAGTTGATGCCATAATTGAAGAGCGAAAAAGTCCGCGAGAATTAATTGAAAAAGGTGCAGATAGAGAATTGGTTATGCGATTATATCGGCTAATCCGAAATAATGAATTTAAACGCCGCCAAGCAGCTCCGGGCCTTCGAGTAAGTCCCAAAGCATTTGGCGTAGGTCGCAGGGTACCAATTGTAAATCATTATAAAGGATCAGGATTCAGCGATTAAGGTCAGACGATTAGAGTTCAATTTATTTATAAAAGGTTTTAAAATATCTATGAAGCAAATTTTATTATCATTATCAATATTGATATTTGGTATCTGTGGATGTAAACTAATTGATAAACTTACTTATTTCGATATAGAATACAATTATATTTTTACGTTACCTGCATTTGGAGGTATCAATCTTGATAGTTTAGATATTGTATCATCGGATTTAGAAAATAATACTGAATCAACATTCGAAATCAATAATACTCGAAAAGATTTAGTTGAAAGAGCAACGTTGCAAAAATTTAATATCACAATCTTAGAACCTGCTAATGGAAATTTTAGATTTCTAACTAAAATAGACATCTTTGTAAATGCAGGTAATTTAGAAGAGAAGTTGATCGCTTGGAAATATGATATTCCTGCTAACGTCGGAAATTATTTGAAGTTAGAAACCACCAGCAGTGATCTAAGAAAATATTTAACTAGCGATGCAATTCGTGTACGACTTAAAACTTCTGCATCAAAACCCTTATTGGAAGACCTTTTACTAGATTTAAAATCAACAGTGGAAGTTGACGCAAAGATTTTAGGGATTTAATATTAAATCATTAGTCGATATACACCTGACCAAACCACCATGCAAGAAAAAATAAACTAAATCTATTTAAAAAGGAAATAACAATTAGAGCTATAGAGCGCTAATTGCTATTCTCTATTCAACTAAAAATACCGTATTTTCCGTCTATGTCAAATATAAAAAATAAAAAACTAGTAGATAAATTATACATATTATTCAATGATTCAATCACTTGGGGAGTTATTGCACTGATTGTCGCAGTACTTGCCTCAGTCGGAATGTTAAGCATTAATCTCTCAATTATATTGTTCGTTCTTGCTTTTTTTATTGGGTGTATTGGTATAATCCATATACGGGTAAGTATTCATTTAAAAATCATTTTTTGTTTTCTCTTATTTATTTGTCTTAGTATATCTTCGTGGTTTATTATACAAAATCACCAAAAAATCGAATCTGAAAAAACTATTAAACCACCGTCATTTTATACTATTGCTGATTGCACTTTTGATATAATATTTCAAATATCTGATAAGGATTTAGAAGTTCTAAAATCGTCCAAACAAGATATTTCAAACGGTACAATTTTTGCACAAGTAGATATTTTTGAAAAAGATAGTCCGTTTAGATTTATCCAATTAAGTATAATGGGCACATGGCATAATACTGATAGTAGGATTTTTGATTCCGTTGAAGATTTGACATTGTTCTCTTTACGCACAAAGCAGTTTATGTTCTCCCGAAAAAAAGCAACAATTGGTAATGCTCAATCAGGAATGACAAAATTATCTTCGCATAGAAAATACAATATTCAAATAAGAGGTTCTATAGTAGAAAATGGTAATATAATTATTCTTACACCAACATCAGCTACAATTCAAACACACGAAGGTATTGTATTCCCTGCTATAGAATTTAAAAAGATGGAAAATAATGAATATTGGCAAGCTGAATTTCCTTCAATACCAATTCAATATTTAATATCAGATTGATTCCCAAAAAAACTTGGGAATGATATAAAAATTTTAAATTCTATATCAATAACAATTACCGTATTTTCAGTCTATGTCAACTGATAGAATTCGAAATTTTTGTATTATAGCGCATATTGATCACGGCAAGTCAACACTTGCCGATAGATTGCTCGAAAAAAATAAAACTTTGCGGAAAAAAGAGATGAAAGCACAAGTTTTAGACGATATGGAATTGGAGCGTGAACGCGGTATAACCATAAAGAGCCATCCCATTCAAATGAAGTATACACATATTGATAATCAGGAATATATTTTAAATTTGATTGATACACCCGGTCATGTGGATTTTGCATACGAAGTGTCACGTTCGCTTGCGGCATGTGAGGGAGCCTTGTTATTGGTAGATGCTGTGCAAGGTGTAGAAGCGCAAACTGTTAGCAATGCTTATTTAGCCATCGAGAATGATTTAACATTGATTCCTGTCATCAATAAAATTGATTTAATAAGTGCTCGTGTTGATGAAGTTAAAAAACAAATTATGGAATTAATCGGCTGTTCTGCCGATGAAATACTCCAGGTTAGTGCCAAGGAAGGCACTGGTGTACAGAATATCTTGGATGCAATAATTAAAATAATTCCTCCACCTGCTGATAATCATTTGAATCCTACACGCGCCTTGATTTTTGATTCTATGTACGATAATTATCGTGGTGCTATTCCGTATGTTCGTGTTTTTGACGGAGTTATTAAAGCAGGTATGACCGCTCAGTTTTTTTCACATTCGGAAAAATATGAAATAACGGAAGTCGGACATTTTGTAATGAAACATATCCCAACTAAAGAATTGCGGGCTGGAGACGTAGGTTATATTATCGCAAATATACGCGATGTTGGACACATCGAACCCGGCGATACAATAACAACTAAAAATAATCCGGCGGAAAAGAGATTAGCGGGTCATAAAAAAATTAAAGCGATGGTATATTCAGGATTATATCCATCGGATGCCGATGATTTTGAACAGCTTAGACAAGCTCTTGATAAGTTAAAATTGAACGATGCTTCATTAACCTACGAGCCTGAAACCAGTGCCGCTTTAGGATTTGGATTCCGTGCCGGATTTCTTGGATTATTGCATATGGAAATTATTCAGGAGCGGCTTGAACGTGAATTTGATTTATCTTTAGTTACGACATCGCCGAATGTACGCTATAAAGTAAAGTTAAGATCGGGTGAAATAATTGATGTTGACACTCCGGCGAAAATGCCGCAGAGTAATGATATTGTAGAAGTAATGGAACCATTTGTAAATGCCGAGATCATCACACCAAAAGATTATATCGGCGGAATAATGACTTTATGTCAAAATAAACGTGGTGTTTACAAAACCACTAATTATTTATCGAGTGATAAAGCACAATTACATTATGAATTACCACTTGGAGAGATCATTTTCGATTTCTTTGACAAGTTAAAATCAATATCACGGGGATATGCTTCTTTAGACTATGAAATAGCGGAGTTCCGCACAGGGAATCTAAGAAAGTTGGATCTTTTAATACATTTTGAACCGGTCGATGCACTTTCGATTATCTGTCATGCCGATGCTGCTTTCCAGCGCGGTAACGCGTTATGCAGAAAACTTAAGGAATTAATTCCGAGACAAATGTTTGATGTTGCAATTCAAGCTTCTTTGGGTTCTAAAATCATTGCACGAACAACCGTTAAAGCTATAAAAAAGAATGTTACAGCTAAATGTTACGGTGGTGATATTTCTCGTAAGCGTAAATTATGGGAGAAGCAAAAGAAGGGTAAAAAACGCATGAAAATGATCGGAAAAGTGGAAGTTCCACAAGAAGCCTTACTGGCTGTTTTAAAGATTGATTCAGATTAATTAAATTTTTATGTTGTACTTAAAATATTTTACATCGATTATTTTGCTTTGCAGCAGTCTTTACTCCCAAATAGACATTAATATTATAAAAATAATTGACTTACCAGTAAGTATTACTAATAACGAATTTCGTCCAACTAATTTTTGTGTCAGCACAACCGGATATTACATTTTAGATAGCGCAAACCGACAAGTTGCATTTTTATCAAATGACAATGATATAGTATTTGCCGGCGGATATGGAATTGATATTGATGCTTTCATTGATCCAATTGAAATATTAAGCTCGAAATTGTTGGTTTGGATTGTCGATAGAACTGAAAATAAATTGATTGAATTTGATCATAAACTGAATTATCTGCGTACGATTGAATTTGATCAAATATACCCTGAATTTAGTGGAATTGACGATTGGGAAAACATTCTATTACAATCTGATCAAGAACAAATGATTCTCAAAGCCATTCCTCCGATACAAGATTTTGAAGAATTTATTGATTTATCGCAGTGGAATGATGTTCACGATTGCATCACAGATATTCATGTTGCATTAGATGGCAGTATCGGAATATTGACAAATTGCAGCAAATCTGTGCATGTATTCAACCGATTGGGCAATTTGGAAAACAATTTTAAAATCGAGAATAGCAACGGTAGATTTTTAATCAAACTAGCCGACGAATGGTTTGTGATAAATTCTGAAGGGCAAATAACTGCGGTCCGATATAATGAAAAAACAAATTATTTTGTAGGGCAAACCATTTTGGATGTGGTTCAAATGGATGACAAACTTTATATCTTGTTAGCAGATAAAATTTGGGTAGTTAATGTTTCGATGGAATAGGATTATTCCAGTAATATTTTTTCTAAATATATTAACCGGGCAATCCATATTAACTGTTGACACTGTTCTTGTAGAAGCAAGACAATATCAAATTATATTAAATCCTTTTATTGTAGATTCGAGTTTCTTTTTGTTTCATAAGGGTAAATTAGTCGAAGACTATCAATTAAATACAATAACAGGCAAGCTAGAATTAAATGAAATAAAGTCTAATCCCCGTTTATATCATGCATCATACCGGTACTTTATTAAACCGTTACCGGTTCAAATTGGTCCATTGTTTGAATCGCTGCCATTGCTTGATTCACTAATAGTAATTAATAGCGATTCAATTCAATCTACACAAGCTGAAATTCAATATGATTTTCAAGATGAGCTATCCAATATGGCAACTACCGGAACTGTTTACAGAAATCTTACTCTTTCACCTTTTGGCGGCTCGGATTTTAGCGGTGGACTGCAATTACAGCTGCAAGGTAAACTGTCGGATAAGATCACGGTAAGCGGAGTTTTATCCGATCAAAGTTTACCAATACAGCCGGAAGGTACAACACAAGTTCTTGACGAAATCGATAAAGTATATTTACATATTAGTCATCCTGTTTTTCAAATTATGGCGGGTGATATTGATTATGAATTAAACAGCGGAAAATATTTAAATGTTAGCCGCAAACTTGAAGGATTAAAAAACACATTCAAATTTGAAAAATGGTCGGGACAAAGTACACTTGCCGGTACGAAAGGACGTTACCATAAATTATCCTTCAAGGGTACTGACGGTAGCCAAGGACCGTATTCATTAACTTCAGAAAACGGAAATAAAGATATAATTGTTTTAGCCGGAACGGAAAAAGTACATCTAAACGATGAACTATTAAAACGTGGCGAAAACTACGATTATATAATTGATTACAGCATCGGCGAAGTTACTTTTACACCGCGCCGATTAATCGATTTCGATTCGGATATTTATATCGAATATCAATATTCGGATTTTCAATATAACCGAAACGTGCTCAGCGCATCGGTTTACCGCGAATTAGGTGAGTGGGGGAAATTGGGAATAGCTTGGTTTAAGGAAAAAGATCAATTACAGATTGATGAAACTCTGGCAGCTGGTTTAAAGGACTCTCTTTTGAAAGCCGGTGATCAAGATGCAATTATTTCCGGCGCTGTCAAGGATGAAGAAGGCGACTATTTATTGACCGAAGGAATATATGTTTATTCTCCTAACACGATGATCGATGATGAAAATAGATATAAAGTGAGCTTTCACAATGATAACGAAAATGGGGAATACGCGCGTCGCATTAGCGCTGATGGACACTTGTATTTTGAGTTCATCAATATTGAAAATCGATCTGAGGTTGTTGAATTATACAGTCCGTTCAGGCGTTGGAGCAATCCGGTAAATCATGAAGTATTTCAACTTGCAGGTAATGCTAAATTATCTAAGAATACCATAGCCGCATGGGATTTATCATTATCAAATTTAGATAAAAATACATTTTCAATGATAAATGATGATGACAACACTGGGTTAGCGCATAATATTTCAATTACGGGAAAAGAAATAGCTGTTTTTAAAAATGCTCAACTTGGATATACTATTACAAATTGGAGAAGATCAAAGCGGTTTAGAGAATTAAGCCGCGAACGTAATGCTCTATTTAATAGAGATTGGAATATAAAATCTGAAAATATTGGCAAGGAATCACTTTTTTCGAGCGGATTTAATTTAAATATTGATAAATATTTTAATTCAAAATTTGATTGGTCACAATATAATTCAGTTCTTGGAAAAAGAAATAGATTGACAGGCCAGATCAGCGGCAACACAAAATTTATTCCAAAATTTGATTCATATATCAATCGAATTCAGACAGAGAAATCATATTATTATCAACTTAATATTTACGGAATGTTACTTCCCGGTAATTTCCACCCGATTGTTAGTTATAAAGGCGAATATGAAAAGAGGAATCACAAATTTGATATAGGGAAATTTGGATTTTTATACTCCGACAATAATAAAAATATTGAGGCATCCCTAACACGAAGGATTGATTATATAGTCAATGATAGAGATTCAACAGAAATGGATATCATCCAAGAAGGATTATTCGGCGAATTAGACATTAATGGGAAATTTGCAAATGGATGGTCAGGAAAAATCGTTTTTAAAAAACGAATATCTGATAACTTAATAAAAAAGGAAAAATTAAATTATGCAATCGGTTTAGCAAATCTCCGGTTTAATAATAAAACAAATCCGTTCCGTTGGGAGTTGCACTCAAAACTTGAGGAAACTTATACGGAATCACGCGCAGTAGTTTATGATTCTATTGGCGTCGGGCTCGGTTCCTATCGTTATGACGAAGAGTTCAACGAGTATATCAGTGATCCAAATGGCGCCTATATCAGTCATACGATATTAACCGGTGAACGTGAGTTGATTACCCATTTTATCGCTTCACAGCGATTGTTCATTAATTTCGCAAAGATGCCATTCAACAGATTGAAAAATATTGATATTAGATCGGATCTCCGGACGGAATTCAAAGGAAAAACCTTTGCAATAAATAAAATTACGGAACCCGATTTACTAGATGATGAAATAGCAAGGTCCAAAATTTACTTGAGAAACGAAATTGATTACAATCCGCAAGGGACTATTAGAAGAATTAGAAATTGGGTTATATATTCTCAGGATTTGTTGGGAGCTGATCCGCGGGGGAATGATCTGCGTATTCAAAAAGAATACGGTGTCGAATGGCGAGAACCGATTAAAAAACAATTTCATTCAGTTTTGAAAATTAAAGCACATAAAATTGATAATTCCTCCGGATTTTCAAATTTAAGAAATAGGAATGTTAATGGTTGGTGGACTGAGGAAGAAATTAAATGGAGCATAGAGAGAAAATGGCAATTCTCTGTTTCAGCATTGGGCGGTAAAGATAGCGGCATGCACAATCAAGAATTATTTTCGGCTTACGCTTATGGTTTAAAAATCGAGAGTCAGCGATTTATAAGTTCCACAAGTAATATAAAATTACGTACCGAATTATTTAATTCTGTTGAAACAAGCAATAATTCCGTAATTCCTCCGGAGGCTTTGAATGGATTACCATTAGGTCAATCAATTTCAATAAATATTCAAGGACAAGTATTATTTGGAAAAAACTTATCTTTAAATGTAAATGCAAATTACATTGATAATTTGCGCTATAATAATTTCATTACTTTATCGGGAGAACTGCGTGCGTATTTCTAAAATATTAATAATATTATTTGTCGCAGTTCAGTTATTTGGGCAATCAAAAAATATTGTAATTGACAATATTGATACCTTAGCAGTTAATACCTACACTGAAATAAACATCAAGCTTGATTCATTATTATCTAATTCCGAAGATATCGGAGAATATTTCCGACTTAGTCGAATAAATTCCGACAGTTTAATCACTTACAATAAAAATTCTTTTGATGTTACACTTGATACAATAATTTTTAAGAATAATAATGAAATAAGAAAATCTGTTTTAAAACAAATATTCAAACCATTAATTAATACAAAACCGACGATTAAGACAACAAACATTTTCAATGCAATTGTTAATAGTACTCCATTCATCAAAGATAATTCAGAGATATTTTTTGGAAAAAATAAAAAGCAAAAGGTAGGCGCAATAGTAAATATAAAATCTAATTTCAATAATTATTTTTCAGGATTGATTGGCGCATCACGGTCTGATGTGCAGAAATGGAATGTAAACGGACAGATGGATATTCATCTTGAAAATCAATGGAAAACTGCAAGTATTGTTGGTTTACATTGGAGGCGATTCGATGAGGAATCGCAAATATTAAATTTAAAATATGAAGAACCACATCCGTTTGGTCTGCCGATAGGGGTGAGTGTTGCTTTCAACCAAGATTTACGTGATGGAAATTATGTAAATACTAATTCTGCTGTTGGAATTATTAAAACGGTTCCGAACATCGGTAAGTTGGGCTTTGGAGGGAAAAATACTGAAATAAATTCTACCGCCCGAGGCGATTCATTAGGTTTTGCAAATCTAACCACAAAATCTATTTATATTGATGGCATAATTGATTATCGCAATGATTATTGGTTACCTACGAAAGGATACATGCTAGCGCTTTATAGCGATGTTGGTAAGCGAATAGTAAGTGACTCTAGTACAATTATTATTTCCGGACTGATAAAAATTGAGCAATATTTACCTTTGTGGGGTAAAAATACGATTGCTTTAAAAATGCTTGGAAACGGCAATTGGATTAGTTCAGGGATATTACATTCGGGCGAATTGTTTCGTTACGGTGGCGCCAATAATCTGCGTGGTTATACAGAAGACTATTTTAAAAGTGCTTGGGTAATTATACCTTCAATTGAATATAATATCAAGATTGGATCAAATCAGAAAATAGCGCTGTTTTCAGATATCGCAATTCAGGACACTTATAAACCATTTCCATATGGATACGGCATCGGTTTAACGCAAGTTACAAAAAATTCTGTGTTAAAGCTCTATTATGGATTAGGACGACAGGATTCTGTTAAAAACGGTAAAATACATCTTCAATTTTTAACGAAATTGTAGAAAATACTATCTGAAAAAGTGTTACCTCTAATTAAATTATGATTTCTGAAGTAAGTTTTTAAGTTCTTCAATATCCATATCACTATATTTTTCAATCAATGGTTTAATAAATGGCATGGCTGTTTTTGTCAGTAAACTATTTCCTGCTATTTCGTATGATATATCTAATTTAGAGCCATTGTTTTGCGGAAGGATATTGATTTGAACATCAGAAATTAATTTATCATGGATTAAGGTCAAATTCATGGATTTATTTTCTTTGTAATTATTTATCCGTACAAGAATCGAAATTTCTATACCATCTCTCTCAAAAACAAATTCGGAAATACTACCGATAGTATTCGGTTTACCGCTAATTTGCGCCACACTTTTTAATCCGGGAACCCATTGTGTCATATTTGCTTGATTTGTAAGAGTTAAGAATACTTCTTCCGCAGACTGCTCTAATTCCAGTGCAACTTTTTTTAATACAGGCGGAGTGAGTAAACCAATAATAAAAAAAACTAAAATTCCAATGAAAATTACAATAAAAGCAGTTTTAAGAACTTTCATTATTTTTCCTTAATATTGCACTCGTTTTACAATAAAAAACCTTAATTAAATTTACTTATGACTATTAAATTATATTCAAGAAAAGATTTTGATTATTGGACAACCATTTATACGAATTGGGGCGATATGGACGGTCTAAGGCACATAAACCATGCATCTTATTTGACTTACATGGAAACCGCACGGCTTGACCTTTACAGGCGAATTGGTCATAAATTGGAGAGATGGGACCAAATTGATAGTTCAATTTTGGTCGCGATGAAAGTGAATTATATAGAACAAGCAGTTCATCCTTCAACTTTTGAGATTGGTCAGCGAATTATTAGAATTGGTATAAAAAGTTACGATATATTAACTGCAATATTTCAAAAGGGTAAAGAAAAACCAATTTTACAGGCGAAATTTATATTGGTATCAATGAACTATAAAACTGGCAAAACCATACCAGTTCCGGATGAAATTAAAAGGTGCTTAAATCCAATTTAAACTAAATGAATATATGCAATTATATCGACAAAGATAAAATTCTGAATCGTGACATCGATAGACTCGCTTACGCTCGAGATGCAAGTATCTACCGGATACTTCCTGAATTTGTTGTTCGACCGAAAAATGAGAACGACATTCAAAAAATATTGAAATTTGCAAATAATACTAATAAATCAATTACATTTCGGGCTAGTGGAACGTCGCTCTCAGGTCAAACGGTTACTAATGGAATTGTAGCAGAAATAGCATATGATTGGCAAAGAATTGAAGTAAAAAACGATGGTAATTCAATTTTATTAGAGCCGGGTGTTATCGGTGAACATGCTAATCAAAAATTAAGGAAATTTCAGCGCAGAATAGGTCCTGACCCCGCTTCAATTAAAGCGGCTAGGATCGGCGGAATCGTAGCCAATAATGCCTCAGGAATGACTACAGGAAAGCCTTGTAACTCCTATAATACGTTAAAAAATATCAGATTTATTCTATCAAACGGAAATATTTATGATACATCGAATAAACCAGATTATGATCGGTTTATAGTAAAAGAACAGGAACTTGCATGCGGAATGATAGAAATAAGGAAAAGTATATTTGAAAAAGAAATATTGCGAAATAAAATTTTAGATAAATACCGACTTAAAAATACAACGGGTTATTCACTAAATTCGTTTTTGGACTTCAACCATCCTTTGGACATTTTTGCACATTTACTTATTGGCTCAGAGGGTACTTTAGCCTTTATTTCCAACATTGAACTGGAGACTGTGCCCGATCCTCCTTTTAAATCATTGGGATTAATATTATTTCCATCAATAAAATTAGCGTGTAGCGCAATAAATGCGATAAAAAGTTCTGGCGTTAAAGCTCTTGAACTAATGGATTATGCATCATTGAAAACTGCGAAGTATTTTACTAATGCACCTTATGATGTCAGATCATTACCGCAGGATTCGGCTGCCTTACTTTGTGAATTTCAAGAAGATAATAAAAATTTGTTTGATAGTTTGGAGGAAGATCTAATATCTGCGATACAAAAATATAATGGCTCATTGCTTGGTAATTTTGAGAGGGAAGATAGCAACAGATTAAAACTTTGGGAGATACGTAAAAAATTATTCACAACAGTTGGTTCGCTACGAAAACCGGGAACAAGTGTAATAACAGAAGATCTTTGTTTTGACATTGAGAATTTGGGTAAAGCGATAACTGAATTACACCGCATTTTTGCAAAATGGGACTATCGAGATGCGGTGGTATTTGGCCACGCAAAAGATGGAAATATACATTTTGTAGCATCAATTGATTTAGAATCGAAAGAAGGAATTGCCAGCTACAAAGCGATGCTGGACGACATTGCTAAAATGACTATTGATAAATTCAACGGTTCACTTAAAGCTGAACATGGTACAGGCAGAAATATGGCACCTTTTGTGGAGAAAGAATGGGGGAGTGATCTATACAATATCATGTGGAAAATTAAAAATATTTCTGATCCTAAATATATTTTAAATCCTGGAGTTATTTTAAGTAGAAACAAAAATACCCACATTGAGAATTTAAAACCAATGCCTGCTGTTAATAATAAAATCGATTTATGCGTAGAGTGTGGATTTTGTGAACCGGTTTGTCCGTCAAGAGGATTTACCTTTACTCCACGTCAAAGGATTGGTGTGAGCAGAGAATTGGAAATGATCAATGCACAAAATTCAAATTTCTCAAAAAAACTAAGAAATGATTACTTTTTTAGCACTGAGATAACTTGTGCAGTTGATGGAATGTGTGAACCGGTTTGTCCGATTAATATTGATACAGGTGCGTTTGTCAAAGATCTACGTAATCAACATAATAGTATTTTTGGAAAAGTAATTGCTGGTTGGGTATCAAATCATTTCCACTTGACGACCAAGTCCATCAAATTTGCTGTAAAAATATTAAGTTTTCAAACAAAATTATTTGGCTCTCAAATGATCAATAGTACATTTAATTTGTTTAACAAAATATCAAAACATCGCATTCCTGCGTGGAATTCCATGATTACAAGCGTTAATAAATTCCCTCTAAAAATGGAGTATGGTAACGGAAAATCATTTATTTATTATCCGTCATGTATAGGTCGAATTTTTAGTGCAAATTCCAATAATCAATCCATAATTGAAGTTATGGGACAAATTGCTGAATTGGCAGAAATTAAATTAATTATTCCCGATAAAATCGACAATACTTGCTGCAGTATGCCTTTTAGTTCAAAAGGATACCATGAGACCGGAATTCAAATGTTCGAAAGAATAATTATATTGTTATATGATGCATCTAAAGCAGGTAAAATACCAATTGTTGTGGATACATCTCCTTGCACATATAAATTTTTAAATCCAAGTGATGATATATCAGTTGAAATAAAGCAAAAGTGGAAAATGCTCAAGTTTATTGATATAATTCCTTTTTTAGATTCTATTACTATTGATACTAATCATAAACCGCTTAATAGAGAAATAATATTACATCCTACTTGTTCAACACATAAATTAGAGCATAGGCAATTAATGGAATCACTTGCAAATAGATGCGCACAAAATGTAACGCTTCCCGAAAATAGCAATTGCTGCGGTTTTGCGGGAGATAGGGGTATGATTGTACCGCAATTAACAAACAATGCAGTAAAATTTAATAAAGGCCAGTTGTCAGATGATGAAAGGAAATTAAGTGGATATTCCTCAAGTAGACTGTGCGAAATAGGAATGTCTGATAGCGCACAATATTATAAGTCAATTACGTTTTTAGTACGCGATTATTTGCTCTCAAATTAATACTTGCATCAATCTACTATAATTATTTAAAATTGAGTGCTTAATGGTGATGAAGTACAGGAGCATTGGTGAGACTATCGATTGAATACTGCAACGCATGAAACTATCTGCCTAGGGCTGCCAGGATGGCAAGCGATTTGTTGGAAAAATACGGAAATGACATTTCTGAGTTGAAACTTATCCCTTCGGGGGGCGGTGTGTATGAAGTTCAGAAAGATGATAAATTAGTTTTTTCGAAAAAGCAGTTAGATAGATTTCCTGAATTAGAGGAAATAATTCAATTGATAGATTAATTTTAAAATAGGGGAAATTCCTTTTGTTAGTAGGGGGAAAAAGTGAAACAATTTAGTAAAAGTGAAAATCAATTCGACTTTTTAGATCCTGAAAAAGTCTACTTTGTCGAAAAATTCGGTTATCTGGTAAAAAAAATAAATGGTGGATATGGTGGTCCCGTCCAAGAGGCATTATTTGTTAGAATCAATAAGACTGTAAACAATTTCAAAAATGATCTACCAAATATTGTTCATAATCTTGAAATTAATCGTCAAAAAATAATTTCAAGTCAGAAAAAAATAAACATAACAGGACAAATCAGCGAAAAATATAAATTGAAATCCAAATTGCCTGTTTCTGCACGAGCAGCTGAAGCTACAAGAATTATTAGTGAAAAAATCAGCGTGGTTGAGCAGAAATCTATAGCTCGTAAATCAGATGTATCAAAAATAAAACAAGTAGTAAGAGGGCATGAACGACCTCTTTCAAATACGCAGATCTCAAATATTAGTAAACCTATTCCTAAATCGTCTGTAATAAAAAAAGAAATAGAAGTCACTGATCTAATAGCAGCTAAACAATTAAGTAATATGAAGAACAAAACTTCAGCTATTTTGAGACCATCAGTGGCTGCTATTAGAGCGGAACAACATTTAGAACAGCTAAAAGCTATGCAGGAAAAAAGGGAACTGTTAAAGTCGAAATCTGTAAGTAGGACAAAACCAAAACCACTACAAGAGTTAACAGAGTGGGAAAGAAGATGGCATAAATACGATAGTGATTTGGTTGATCTCGAATTTAATGGATACCTAAACAAGTAATTTATTACTTAGATATAACATAACTTATCAATATTTTATAATTTGTAAAATATAATTGCTAATGAACTATTTTTAAAATAGTTCATTAGCAATATTGTCTTAGATTTAACTTCATAAAACTGTAATATTTAATTTTTAATTCGTAATTTTGCATATGTCGGGGCCGTAGCTCAGTTGGGAGAGTGTCGCGTTCGCAATGCGAAGGTCGTGGGTTCGATCCCCATCGGCTCCACAAATTTAGAAATGAATTGCTATTGGTCGTGCTAGATGGGGAGGTAGCGGTGCCCTGTAACCTGCAACCCGCTATAGCAGGATTGAAAACCTGAGAGCGGCATTATCGACGTCTATTTGAAATGAAAAGTGGTGTTGAAACTTCAATTCATCACAATGATTTATTTTTGAAACCCGTCAGATCCGGGAGGAAGCAGCGGTAAAAAAATTTAATCATGTGTCGGTGAACCACTGAAGTGGAGCTAACTATTATTTTAATATAGATTATCCGATTTGTCAATCTTTGGTGCACGACCATATTTTTAAAAATGGATCACTTGATATAAAAATATACTTCAGAAATATAAAATATTTACAAATCGAGTAATTTAGACTATGAGTATTTCTTTTCTCAACTTTTCCATTATAAAATAGGTAATTAGTTATAAATTATAACCTTTGATTTTTCACCATTTAGTGTAAAATAATTGTTCTTTATGTCATATTTAGTATTATCATTAAAATATCGTCCGCAAACCTTTGATGAGGTAGTCGGACAGGAACATATTACTCAAACCCTAACAAATGCCTTTAAGAAAGATAGAATATCTCAGGCATATTTATTTACTGGACCTCGTGGTGTTGGCAAAACAACTACAGCAAGATTAGTCGCTAAAGCGTTGAATTGCATGGAAAGTCCCGGTAATCCATGTAATAAGTGTTCAAATTGCATCGAAATCACAGATGGCAGAAATATGGATGTACTAGAAATCGATGGGGCTTCTAATCGCGGAATTGAAGAAATTCGTGGACTGCGCGAAGCGATTCAATATGCTCCTATTAATTCCAAATTTAAAATATTTATTATTGATGAAGTTCACATGCTCACTACACCTGCTTTCAACGCTTTACTGCGAACATTGGAAGAGCCACCAACGCATGGTAAATTTATTTTAGCAACAACTGATATTTATAAAGTACCTGCTACTATAATTTCCCGTTGTCAACGTTTTGATTTTAATAGTATTACGGTAAATGAAATCAGCAAACAAATCACCTACGTATTAGATAAGGAAAAGATTGAAATTGACAACGATTCTTTAAAAATTATCGCCCATAAAGCCGATGGCAGCATGCGGGACGCTCTCAGCATTTTAGATCAAGTTATTGCTTATTCCGGTGATAATATTATTATAGATAGCGTAAATAAAGTACTTGGGATAATACCATCTGATGTATATTTTAATATTCTAGATGCAATACGGACAAAAAATGGTAAAGCACTTATTGAATTATTAGCTGAAGTCAAATCGAAGGGAATGCCGATTCAGGAGTTTGTATCAGGATTAAATCGGCATATTAGAAATATGATGATAGCCACATTTGAAAATAGTTTAGATGTACTTGAATTAAATAACGATTTAAAAAAGCAGTATGAAAAATCTACTAAATTATGGAATATTAGAGATTTATTGAGAATAACTAAAATAATCACTGACATACAACCACAAGTAAAACGAGCTATTCAACCGCATATTTTAGTAGAATTATCATTACTTAAATTACTTGAGCTTGATTCTACAGTGTCGATTGAATCATTATTGGATAAATTTAAACATCCGCTGTCTATTCCGAGTCAAAAGGACCCGAAACAATTGACTAATATTCCTTTAAAATCTAGCGAAACACTTTTTAATAATGATCATCCTACAATTGTAAATCCTAAACCGAAAATTATAAAAAAAGAAGAAAAATCAATATCAGAATCAAAACCGGATTCAACTGTTAAAAACAAAATAAGCTTAGACAACATCAACAAAAAATGGGATGAGTTAATTGAAGATTTATCGTCAGAAAGACCATCAATCGGAAACGTTCTTTCACATTGTGAAGTTAGCCGGTTGACGGGAAATCGTCTTGAAATAAAATTGATCAATGGAAACAATTTTAATCTAAGAATTTTAGAAAAGAATAAAAATATTATAGAAAAATATTTTGAAAAGATCCATAACATGCCAATAAAAACTGTTTTTTTGAAGACGAAATCGGATTTACCGAAAAAAGAGAAAGATGTTAATAAAAATAATAAAACAGCAGAAAAGTTAATCGAATTATTCGATGGAGAAATTTTAAATTAGGAGAAAAAATGTTTAATAAAGGAAATATGGGACAATTGTTAAAACAAGCTCGTGACGTGCAAAAGAAAATTGAAGAAGTACAAAATGAATTGGACGAACTTATAATCGAGGCAGATTCCGGTGGGGGAATGGTTAAAGTTGTTGTTAACGGTAAACAACAGCTATTAGAATTAACTATTGAACCTGACGCAATAAAGGAAGATAAGGAGTTGTTGGAAGATCTTATTATTTCAGCAGTTAACAATGGTTTAGCAAAATCGTTAGAAGAGTCACAAAGCCGAATGAATGCAGTAACTGGAAATATGTTAGGCGGAATGAACATACCAGGATTAGGTTAATTAATGGGCTCATTCCCAAATAGTGTTCAACGTTTAATTGATAGGTTTGCAAGATTTCCCGGAATCGGGAAAAAAACTGCGCAACGTATGGCATTTCAGGTAATGAAATCTGATGAAACTGAAGCTGCTGAACTTGCTGAATCTATAATGAACGTTAAGACAAAAATTCATTTTTGTACAATTTGCGGTGGTATTACCGAAGATGATCCTTGTAGCATATGTACCGATCCAAAAAGAAGTCAGGATATGATATGCGTTGTAGAAGATCCGCAGGATATATTTATCTTTGAGAGATCAAGTTCGTATAGAGGTGTTTTTCATGTGTTAGGCGGAATAATCTCTCCATTAGACGGAACAGGACCCGATGATCTAAATCTTAATAAATTAATTGATCGTGTTAAAGATGGAAGTGAGATAATTTTAGCTACAAATCCAAGCGTTGAAGGTGATACAACTGCATTATATATCAATAAACTTTTTAGCGATAAGAATGTAAAAATTACTAGATTAGCAAGAGGCATACCGGTTGGAAGCACAATCGAATATACTGACGAAGCAACCTTGACTCGGGCTTTAGAAGGAAGGACTGGTTTATGAAGTTAAACATTCCCAATATATTAACAATATTCAGAATATTATTAACTCCATTATTTATTATATGTCTATTTTCTAATTATCCGTATGCACAACTATGGGCATTGATTATATTTATTGTAGCTAGCGTTACCGACGCTATCGACGGATATTATGCAAGAAAATATAATCAGGTTACCAGGCATGGCCAATTCCTTGATCCTTTAGCTGATAAAATTTTAGTTAGTTCGGCATTCATATCTTTTGCAATTTTGAAATTAGTTCCATATTGGATGGTGACATTAATCATTTTTCGTGATTTATTTGTAACTGGCTTACGTATGGTTATGGAGTCACAAGGATTAACAATGCTAACCAGCAAGATTGCCAAAGCAAAAACAACTACACAAATATCAGTTATCATATTTATTTTATTGTTTTTAGGAGTGCAAATATTTAGCTATGGTTGGTTAAGGGTTGTTATTCAATTTATTGTAGAACAAAGGATAATTTATTATTTAACATTATTAGCTACTATTTTAACTGTATGGACAGGCATCTCTTACCTATATAAAAATCGTTTAATTATTAAAAATTATATTTCCTAATTTAGGAATTACTGAATAATTCGCCCATACTAACAATATAAATGAAAAATAAATTTGCTAATTGGGTTTCAACCGTATTAAAAATTGGATATCTTCCATTAGCACCGGGAACATGGGGTAGTTTAGCTGCAACAGCAACGTGGTTTATAATTATTGAATCGACTTCAACCATCACTTTCATTATAGTAATTATAATAATATTTACACTTGGGGTATATACTTCAAGTATTACTGAAGGATATTTAGCAAAGAAAGATCCTTCGATTATAGTAATCGATGAATGGGTCGGTCAATGGATTGCATTATTATTTTTACCTAAATCGTTACTATGGGGATTGGTAGCTTTTGCACTTTTCAGATTATTTGATATATGGAAACCATATCCTATAAAAACTTTAGATAAAATACCAAGGGGATGGGGTATAATGCTTGACGATGTACTCGCCGGTGTTTATGCGTTATTAGTTTTGAGTGTTTTAAGAGTTTGGATTCTATGAAAATTGCAGTATTAACAATTGGTGATGAAATTCTAGCGGGTTTTACATTAAACACTAATGCTGCGTGGATAGGTCAAGAATTATTAAAAATTGGTGTTGAGGTTAATTCTCAATTAACTATAAGCGATAATTCTGACGAAATAATAAAATATTTAAAACATTTCACTTCTGAAAAATACAATAATATTATTGTCACAGGAGGTCTTGGTCCGACGCATGATGATGTAACGCCTTCGGCATTTTATCAATATTTTAATGCAAAACAAGTATTTGATGAAAAATATTGGGATGAGTTAAAGATTAGATTCGCGAAACGAAATATTCAAATACCTGAAAAAAATAGAAATCAGGCAATCCGACCCAATAATGGCAATGTTATTGATAATCCAATCGGATCAGCTAGAGGATTGCATTTTGAACGAAACGGAATTAATTATTTTGCAACGCCGGGAGTTCCAACTGAAATGAAGGCAATGATGAAATCTACCATTATTCCATTACTGCAAAAGGATTCTGATGTTGATATATTTTTTAAAACGATTAGAACTATTGGAATGGGTGAGTCTGCAATTGCAGAAAATATTGAACATTTAATCGAAAAATATAGTCCGAAAATAAAAATAGCATTTTTACCTCAGCTTTATAGAGTTGATATTAGATTATTTTCAAAAGATAAAAAAATGTTAGATCAATTTGTAAATAAATTGGAAGAAATATTAGCTGAAAAAATATATGGCTACGACGAAGATACTATTGAAGAGGCGGTTGCTAAATTATTAATTAATAAAAAAATGACTGTCGCTACTGCTGAATCCTGTACGGGCGGTTTGTTGGCTCATCGCTTGACGAATGTTTCCGGAAGTTCTAAATACATACAAGGAAGTATTGTTAGTTATAGCAATGATGTAAAAATTGCCGAGGTTGGTGTGAAAGAGGCAACTTTAATTGCTCACGGTGCGGTAAGTGAACAAACTGCAGGAGAACTGGCCCGTGGAATTCAAAAGAAATTTCAAACTGATATAGGTATCGGGATTACCGGAATTGCCGGTCCCAGCGGTGGTACCGATGAAAAACCGGTCGGTTTGGTTTTTATCGGTTTAGCGATAAGAGATAAATTAATAGTTAAACAATTTATGTTTTTAAAAGATCGTAAAGCGAATAAATTATTGAGCAGCCAAACTGCTTTGAATATGTTAAGATTGCAATTATTAAAATGAGTGAACGATTGCTTAGAACATTCATATCGGTAACTTTACCGAAAAAGATAGTTTCCGTTAGTAATATGCTAAAAACTACGGTTAACTCTAAAAAAAATAATGTTAAATGGGTAAATCCGGGGAATATACATATGACGTTAAAATTCTTGGGAGACACTCCATTTGAAGCAATAGATGAGATCAACGAAACGCTGAAAGATCTGGTGGCGCAACATTCTGCGGTGGAACTTGTGATAAATGAAACCGGTTGTTTCCCGAAGATAGAACGGCCGCGAGTACTTTGGTTAGGTGTGGATGGTGAAATAACTCAATTGCAAGATTTTGTTTCTGATCTTAACATTAAATTGGGAAAATTGGGATTCCCTTTAGATAAAAATAAATACATTCCGCACATTACTTTGGCTCGTATAAAATATCCGCCAAAGGATACGCCAGATATCACTAATTTTATTTATACAAGTTATGAACCGTTGAAATTTAATATTAGTAGAATCAGATTTATGAGCAGTGAATTGTTTCCAAAGGGACCAATTTATAGTATTTTAGGAACACATTTTTTAGCGAATAATCCCAAATTGGAGAATTAAAATGGCAGATGATAGAGATAAAAAAGCAAAGGCTATAGATTTAGCAATTTCTCAAGTTGATCGACAATACGGTAAAGGATCGCTTATGCGATTAGGTGATGACAGACCTACATGGAAAGGGAATGTAATTTCCACAGGATGCTTTTCTTTGGATATTGCTTTAGGTATAGGCGGAGTTCCTAGAGGACGAATTGTAGAAATATTTGGACCGGAATCAGGAGGAAAAACTACCTTGGCATTGCATATCGTTGCCGAAGCGCAGAAAGCAGGTGGATTTGCAGCATTTATAGATGTTGAGCATTCCTTAGATCCGGAATATGCTAAGAATTTAGGTGTAGATATTGATGGATTGCTT